>JABLTQ010115685.1_pt1 | contig 13597 bp, 12 predicted proteins | sample 7160101 | NCBI WGS metagenome assembly JABLTQ01 (sample SAMN14651228, study PRJNA627086) | human gut metagenome | isolation source: feces | host: Homo sapiens
GCCGCCGCCGCCGATCACGAGCACGTCCACGTCGTAATCCGGCGCGTTGAGGTCCAGATCCAGGCCCAGCACGCGGCTGTTGCCCTGCAACAGGGCGGCCAGTTCGTGCGGCACTTTATCGCCCTTGTTGGGGCCGACTTTGAGCGCCTCAAAGCTCTCGGTCTTATAATCGGGATGGAACTGCGCCAGGAGCGCGTCCTTTTCTTCTGCGGTCATGCGCCGCGGCTCAAGCGCGATGTTTGCGCTGCGGTTGGCTTCGACCTTCTTCAAGGATTCCAGCATTTCCGGTGTAAACATGCTTGCGCCCCCTTACTTTTCGATGTCCCTGTGGTTGTACAGCTCTTTCAGCTCTTCGACCGGCTTTTGCATCACGTCTTCGAGCAGCTGGTTGAACTCGCCCTCGCTGATTTCGCGCACGCGCTCGGTGAGGTGTTTGGCCTCGGGCGCGATGTACTTGCCGTTCAGGCGGCGCGCCAGCATCGCGACCTGCGGATGGGAGATCTGCGCGGGGCAGCGCGAGGAGCAGATGCCGCACATCACGCAATCGAAGGATTCTTCCGCGCACTTGGCGTATTCGCCGCGCTGCGCGTAGGCGATATATTGCATCACGTTCAGGCCCTGCGGGCAAGCCTTGGTGCAGGCGTTGCAGCCGATGCAGTTGTAGATTTCCGGGTACAGCTGCATCATGATCTGCTCGTCCGGCCGCACCTTGTTGATGTCATACACTTCCTTTACCAGCGGGAAGAATGGCAGGGTGGCCACGTACATGTCGTTTTCCACCTTGGTCTGGCAGGCGAGCGCCACTTTCAGCTGCCGGTCGCCCTTGATGCGGTACAGCGTCGCGCAGGCGCCGCAGAAGCCGTTCCGGCAACCGCAGCCGCGCACGAGCTGATAGCCGGCATATTCCATGGCGCGCATAATCGTGAGGTTTGACGGCACAGAGTATTTCTTGCCGAACAGGAATACGTTTACCATTTCGCTCATGTCTTTTCTCCCCCGTCAATATTCGTTGGGCAGCTCGTCCAACTGGTCAAAGCGGAATACCGGGCCGTCCTTGCAGACGTATTTGTCGCCGATGTTGCAGCGGCCGCACTTGCCGACGCCGCACTTCATGCGCAGTTCCATCGTGGTGTACACGTTGTTGCGCTTAAAGCCCTGCTCCATCAGCGCCTTGAGCGTGAACTTGATCATAACCGGCGGGCCGCAGACCAGCACCGTCTTGTTGGGATCGAAGCCCAGCTCCGTCACAAAGGCGGGCACGAAGGCCACATGCCCGTCCCAGCCTTCCTGCGCGCGGTCGATGGTCAGGTGTACGTTCACGCCGGGCGTTTTCGTCCATTCGTTCTGGATTTCGTCGATGTCCACCAGGTCTTCGGCCGAGCGCGCGCCATACACCACGTCCACCGTGCCATAATTGTCGCGGTTGGCGCGCACGTAGTTGATCACCGAGCGCAGCGGCGCCAGGCCGATGCCGCCCGCGATGAAAATGAGATCCTTGCCCTTCAGGTCGCCCTCCACCGGGAACCCGTTGCCATAGGGGCCGCGGATGGTGATCTGCTGGCCCACGTCCATCTGGTGCAGCCAGCTGGTGAGGCAACCGCACTTTTTGATGGAAAATTCCTGGTATTCGCGCACCGTGGGCGAGGAAGTGATGGAGAACATGGCTTCGCCCACCCCGGGGATGGAAAGCATGGCGCACTGGCCGGGAATGTGCTCAAAGCACTTGCCGCCGTCCAGGGCCTGCACGCGGAAGGTTTTAACGTCGGGCGTGTCGCGCCGGATATCGGTGACGACGCCCAGCATGGGAATCAATGCGTTCTGGTTCATTTCGCGTCACCTCCAAGCGCCTTGATGACCTTGACGATGTGGGAAGAAACCGGGCACTTCGCCACGCAACGGCCGCAGCCCACGCAGGAGAACATGCCGTCGTTGTTGGCGGGGAAATACACCAGCTTGTGCATGAAGCGCTGGCGGTAGCGCTCGAGCTGCGTCGGGCGCGGGGTGCCGCTGGCCATCATGGTGAAGTCCTTGTACATGCAGCTGTCCCAGCAGCGGTAGCGCTGGATGCCGTGCCCGGTATCAAAATCGCGGATGTCGTAGCACTGGCAGGTGGGGCACACAAAGGTGCACGCGCCGCAGCCCAGGCAGGCGCGGGAAAGATCCGCCCACTTTTCGGAATTGAACTTTTCCATCAGCACGTCGCCGCCCCAGCCGTCCAGCGTGAGGTCTTTGAGCGGCAGGCGGTCGAGGATTTCGCGAATGGCCTGCTTGGCCGCGTCCGCCGCGGTATCGGGGCATTCTTCGAGGAAGGGCTTGGCGGTTTCCGTCAGCGCCTGGCCCTTTTCGCTCTGCGGCTGCCAATAGAGTGTGTCGCCGTCGATCCAGCAGGCCACGTCGCCCTGCGGCGCGGTCGCGTCGATGCCATAGGCGTGGCAGAAGCAGGTTTCCGCCGGGCGCGCGCAGGCGATGGAAACGATGGTGCCGTTTTTGCGGCGCGCGGCATAGCCCGGGTCGGCCGGCTCGGAAAGGAACACGCGATCCAGCACGTCCAGCGCGCGCACGTCGCAGGCGCGGGCGCCGAAGAGCACGAACGGCTCATCCGGCTTTTCCGGCATGCCGATGGCGATGTTCTTGCCTTCCATTTTGAAGTGTACGATGTCCTCCGATTGCGGGAAGAACGCGTCCTTGGCGCTGTTCACGGTCTTCAGCACGTCCAGCCGCAGGGTTTCCTCCGGGCTCCAGGCGCCGAAATTCACCTGCTCCGCGCGCTCGATGGGCGCGATGACTTTGCCGAAGGAGGCGAGCAGATCGCTCACGCGGCTCATAGCCAGCTTATACATCATTTCGCCCCTCCCTTGGAAACGACGGACGGCTCCACGTCGCCAGTCGTGTAACTGGTCAGCGGGCCGCGCGCATCCGGATCCGCGCCCGCCTGGTATTCGCCATAGAAGCGATTGATATCCTGGATGAATTTGCGGTTGAGCAAATGCAGCGGGATGCCCTGCGGGCAAACGCGGCTGCACTCGCCGCAATCCGTGCAGCGGCCTGCCACGTGGAACGCGCGGATGATGTGGAACAGCTGCTCCTCAAACGGGTCCACGTTCGCCTTGCCGCTCACGCCGGAGGCGGGGTTGTCGAACACGCAGTTCAGGCACGAGCAGGCGGGGCACACGTTGCGGCAGGCGTTGCAGCGGATGCACTTGGAAAGCTCGCCCTGCCAGAACGCGAAGCGCTCCTGCGGGGACATGGCTTCCAGCTTGCTCACCATGGAGAAGCGGTCGCGATCCGGCTCGGTATAGGGCTCGGGATCGGCGATCACTTCGTCGAACGCCTTGTGTTCCTTACCCTTGCAGCACAGGCAGCGCTCGAGCAGCGCTTCTTCGCGCGGGCAGGTGTGGTCGCCATAGAGCGTGTGCACGGTGAGCGTTGTGCCATCGTCTTCCACGCCGGTGATGCCCTCCATGCCCATGGCCGTGAGCTTGCGCACGTCGATCTTGCCGCGGCAGGGGATGCCCAGCACATACACGCCTTCGCGGCGGATGCGGTGCTCGTGCAGCAACTGGTTAAAGCTGTAGGTGTCGCACGGCTTGAGCAGCGCGAGCACTTTTCCTTCTTTTTTGGTTTCCGCGATCAGGTATTTCGAAAGGTTCGCGGCGCAGAAAAGGTCGTATTTCAGGCCGTCCAGCGCTTCAGCCGGGCCGAATACGGCCGGGGTGCGGTCGTACGCCAGCTCGCCCGCTTCCCAGCCCAGCACGCGGTCTACCGTGCCGGCGGCAAGCAGCTCCTGCGCCTTGGCCTTGATTTGATCCACTATTGCTTGCATCTCAGATCCCCCAACTTCACATTCTCGCCCAGTTCGGTAATCGTCTGCACAAAATCGTTCATCGTAGCCGCGAACTTGGTGCCTTCCGCCGCGGACACCCACTCCACCCGGGTGCGCTCGCGTTCGATGCCCAGGTAATCGAGCATGCTGAACAGGAGGGTCATGCGGCGGCGCGTGTAGTAATTGCCGGTGGAATAGTGGCAGTCGCCCGGGTGGCAACCGCACAGGATCACGCCGTCGGCCCCGCGCTGGAACGCGCGCAAGATGAACAGCGGATTCACGCGGCAGGAGCACGGCACGCGGATGATTTTCACGTTTGCGGGGTAGCTCAGGCGGCTGGTGCCGGCCAGATCCGCGCCCGCGTAGCTGCACCAGTTGCAGCAGAACGCCACGATCAGCGGCGTGAAGGGTTTTTTCTCGGTTACGGCTTGCATATCGCGTCTACCTCCGCCATGATTTGCTGGTTGCTGAAGCCCTTCAGATCCATTGCGCCGGACGGGCAGGCCACGGTACACGCGCCGCAGCCCTGGCACACGGCCTCGTTCACTAGGGCGATGCGCCGCACTTCGCGCCGGCCGTGGTCGTTGATTTCCTTCTCGATATACTCGATCGCGCCATACGGGCAGACGTTCTCGCAGGTGGAGCAGCCGTTGCACAGCAATTCATTGGAATGCGCCACGCAGGGATTGCCCACCAGCTTGTCCTTGGCCAGCAGGCCGATGACCTTGGACGCCGCCGCGCCCGCCTGGGCCACGGTTTCGGGAATGTCCTTGGGGCCCTGGCACACGCCGGAGAGGAACACGCCGGCCGTGGGGCTTTCCACGGGGCGCAGTTTCGGGTGCGCCTCGGTGAAGAAATCGTTGGTATCCATGCTGGCGGTGAGCATCGTGGCCAGCGGGCGGGCGGATTTATCCGGTTCGATGGCCGCGGCCAGCACCACCAGGTCCGCGTCGATCTTGATCTGCTCGCCGCCGATCAAATCGCTGCCCTGCACCAGCAGCTTGCCGTCGTGCGGCACGACCTTGCCGACCATGCCCTTGATATAATCCACGCCGTATTGCTCCACCGCGCGGCGGTAGAACTCGTCGAAGTTCTTGCCCGGGGTGCGCACGTCGATATAGAACACGTGTACGTCCGTATCCGGATACTTTTCGCGGATCATCATCGCGTGCTTGGCGGTGTACATGCAGCAGATCTTGGAGCAGTAGGGCTTGCCGCAATCCGTGGTATCGCGCGAACCCACGCACTGCACGAACACGATCGTCTTGGGGTGCTCGTGGTCGCTGGGGCGCAGCAGCACGCCCTTGGTGGGGCCGGCCGCGTTCATCAGGCGCTCCAGTTCCAGGCTGGTGATCACGTCCGGCGATTGGCTATAGGCGAATTCGTCGTAGCGCTCCAGTGAAATGGGGTTGAAGCCCGTGGCCGCCACGATGGCGCCGTACTGCTGGGTGATGATCTCGTCCTTCTGCTCATAGTCGATCGCGCCCGCGGCGCAGTTCTTCTGGCAGATGCCGCACTTGCCGGTTTTGAATTTGAGGCAGGCCTCGGTGTCGATCACCGGCACGTTCGGGATGGCCTGCGCAAAGGGGATATAGATGGCCGTGCGGTTGGAAAGGCCCAGGTTGAACTCGCTCTTGGTCTTGCGCGAGGGGCACTTTTCCATGCACAGGCCGCAGCCGGTGCACTTGGTCTCGTCCACATAGCGCGCCTTTTTGCGGATTTCCACGGTGAAATTGCCCACAAAGCCCTTCACAGACTGCACTTCGCTCCAGGTGTACAGGTGGATCTTTTCGTTCTGCGCCGCTTCCACCATTTTGGGGGTGAGGATACAGGCCGCGCAGTCCAGCGTGGGGAACGTCTTATCCAGCTGCGCCATCTTGCCGCCGATGGTGGGCGTCTTTTCCACGATGTCCACCTCGTAGCCCGCGTCGGCAATGTCCAGCGCGGTCTGAATGCCCGCGATGCCGCCGCCGATGACCAGCGCGCGCTTGACGACCGGGCTCTCCCCGGCCTTGAGCGGCGTGTTGAGATGCAATTTGGCGATGGCGGCCTTGGCGAGGATGATCGCCTTTTCGGTGCCCTCCGCCATATCCCTGTGGATCCACGAGCACTGCTCGCGGATGTTGGCGATTTCCACCATGTACGGGTTCAGGCCCGCGGCCTGCGCCGTCTTGCGGAAGGTCGCCTCGTGCATGCGCGGCGAGCAGGAGCAGATCACGATGCCCGTGAGGCCGTATTCGCGAATGGCCTCGCGGATGCGCGCCTGGCCGCCTTCGGAGCACATATACTGATAGTCTGTCGCGAATACGACGCCCGGCTCATGGCTGGCCGCTTCCGCCACAGCCTTGACGTCCACGGTGGCCGCGATATTGCTGCCGCACCAACAGACAAAAACGCCGATTTTCTGCAATGAACTCACTTCTCCCTCGTTATGGCAATGGCGTCGCGCGCGGCAATCCGCCGCCCGCGCGCCCATGGCCTAAGTCATTTCGCGTATTTGCGCAGGGCGCTGGTAATGGCCTGCTGCGGCATTTCGCTGTCCAAAAGCGCGGGAATATCATTCATGGTCATGTGGTTGGCGTCCTTCTGGCGGATCATCGCCAGGCGGATGCCCTCAATCAGCTTGGCGGGCTCCACGCCGCGCGGGCAACGCTCCACGCAGGCAAAGCAGCTCAGGCACATGAACACGCTGGGCGAGGCCATCAGCCGCTCGATATCGCCCTTTTCCACCATAGCCACAAACTGGTGCGGATGATACTCCATCTGGTCATACGCGGGGCAGGTACCGGAGCACTTGCCGCATTTCATGCACTTGCGCGGGTTCACGCCCGTGATGCGCAAAACCGTGTCGCGCAGCTCCATCGGATTCACGGCCATGCTCAATTCGCCTCCTTCACGCCGAGCGCTTCCGCCAGCAGCTCGGTAAAATAGTACACCGGCGGATGGCCTTCCTTGCGGTTGGTGTACAGGTTGTACCGGCACAGCGGGCACGCGGTGATCACGCTGTCCGCGCCCAGATCCCGCATGGAATCTAGGATGCGGCCGGCGAGCTTTTCGGGCACGGATTTGTCTTCCAGCGCCACATACGCGCCGCAGCACTCGTTGCGCAGCGCGGAAACCACCGGTTCCGCGCCGATGGCGCGGATAAAGTCTTCCAGAATCGTGGGATTTTCCGGGTTGTCGAACTGCATCACGTCGTTGGGGCGCAGCAGAAGGCAGCCGTAATAGGCGGCGATTTTGCGGCCCTTGAGCGGGTTTACGACCTTCTTTTTCAGCTCGGCAAACCCCACGTCGTCGCGCAGCATTTCCAGATAATGCACCACGCGGGTTTCGCCCGCGTAGGGCTCGGCAAGCTCCAGATAGCGGTTGGCCTTGCCGCGGATATCTTCGTTTGCGCGCATGTCCTCGTTCACGCGCTTGATCACGTGGTGGCATGCGGAGCACAGCGTGAGGAGCGGGCGCCCCAGTTCCTTCGCGCTGTTGAGCGCGCGCACCGACGAAAGCCGCGTGGCGATTTCATCCTGCGCGATGGGATACACCGCGCCGCAGCACTGCCACTCGGGCAGCTCTTCGAGCGTCACGCCCAGCGCCTCGGCCGACCGGCGGGCGTACGCGTCCAGGTCCTTGGCCTTGGTTTTGAGCGTGCAGCCCGGGAAATAACTGTAAACCATGCTTGCGATTTCCCCCTTACACCATCTGCTCGGGATGGAACACCGAATCGAATTTTTCCGCCGTGAGGAAGCCCAGCTGCACGCACGCTTCCTTCAGCGAGATGTTTTCCTTATAGGCCTTCTTGGCCGTTTTGGCCGCGTTGTCGTAGCCGATATAGGGGTTGAGCGCGGTCACGAGCATGAGCGAGTTGTGCAGGTTGTGCGCCATCTTCTCGCGGTTGGCCTTGATGCCGGACACGCAATTGTTGTTGAAGGAGCGGATGCCGTCCGCCAGCAGGCGCACCGACTGCAGGAAGTTGTAGATGCACACGGGCATGAACACGTTCAGTTCGAAATTGCCCTGCGAGGCGGCGAAGCCCACGGCCACGTCGTTGGCGATGACCTGCACGGCCACCATCGTCATGGCTTCGCATTGCGTGGGGTTGACTTTGCCCGGCATGATGGAACTGCCAGGCTCGTTTTCCGGGATGAAGATCTCGCCCAGGCCGTCGCGCGGGCCGCTGGCCAGCCAGCGAACGTCGTTGGCGATTTTCATCAGGTTCGCGGCCAGGGCCTTGAGCGCGCCGTGCGCGAATACCAGATCGTCCTTGCTGGTGAGCGCGTGGAACTTGTTTTCCGCGGTGACGAAGGGCTTGCCCGTCAGTTCCGAGCAGGCGGCGGCCACTTCCTTGCCGAACTCCTTGGGCGCGTTCAGTCCGGTGCCCACGGCGGTGCCGCCCAGGGCCAGCTCGTGCAGGCCGGAGAGCGCCAGCTTGAGCTGGGCGCGGGTCTTTTCGATCATGTTGCGCCAGCCGCTGATTTCCTGCGAGAAGGCGATGGGCGTCGCGTCCTGCAAATGCGTGCGGCCGCTCTTCACCACGCCTTCGTTTTCCGCTTCCAGGCGCTTGAAGGTTGCAATCAGGCGATCCATTTCCGGGATCAGCTGATCCTCGATGCCCAGCACCGCCGCGATGTGCATGGCGGTGGGGAAGGTATCGTTGGAGGACTGCGACATGTTCACATGGTCGTTGGGGTGCAGAAGCCGCTCGCCCGCGATGGCGTTGCCGCGGTTGGCGATGACCTCGTTGGCGTTCATGTTGGACTGCGTGCCGCTGCCCGTTTGCCACACCACCAGCGGGAAGTGGTCGTTCAGTTGGCCGGAAATCACCTCGTCGCACGCCTGCATAATCAGGTCGCGGCGGCGCTCATCCAGCTTGCCCAGCTTGTAGTTCGCCATGGCGGCGGCCTTTTTGAGGATGCCGAAGGCGTGCGTGATTTCGCGCGGCATGATTTCGCCGCCGATCTGGAAGTTCTGCTTGCTGCGCTGCGTCTGTGCGCCCCAGTATTTGTCCGCGGGCACCTGCATTTCGCCCATGGAGTCGCGTTCAATTCTGTATTCCATTGCCTGTTTCGCTCCTTAAATGTCCAGCTGCGCGATAACGCCCTTGAGCACGTCGCCAGAGTGGCGCATCTTCACGAGTTCTTCGTCGGTGAGCGGCGGGAGAATGTTGCCGCAGATGCCTTCCGGGCCCACGATGAACGGGATGGACAGGCACACGTCGTCCAGGCCGTATTCGCCGTGCATCATGGAGGAGACGGTCATCACCGTATTCGTGCTGCCGAAGAGCACTTCCACGATGTGGCACACGGAAATGGCGATGGCGTAGAACGTGGCGCCCTTGCGGCCGATGATCTTCGCGCCCGAGGTGCGCATATACTGCTCGATTTCATCGTAGCTGAATTCGGGATACACATGGTCGCGGTAGTTGAGGCCCTTGCGGTAATCCTCCAGCTTCACGCTGGCGATCTGCGCGCAGCTCCACGGCACAAACGAGCTGTCGCCGTGCTCGCCGAGCACGTAGGCGTGCACGTTCTTCTGGCTGATGGACATGTACTCGGCCAGGCGGGAGCGCAGGCGCGCGGTGTCCAGGATGGTGCCGGAACCGATGATGCGGTTTTCCGGAATGCCGGAAATCTTGTTGAACACATAGGTCAGGATGTCCACGGGGTTCGCCACAAAGACGTAAATGGCGTTGGGCGCGTACTTCACGATTTCCGGCGTAAGGCTCTTGATGATGTTCACGTTGGTCTGCGCCAGGTCGATGCGCGTCTGGCCGGGCTTGCGCGCCACGCCGGAGGTGACGATCACCACGTCGGAGCCTTCCGCGTCGGCATAGGTGCCGGCGTAGATCTGGATCGGCGCGCAGAACGGCGTGCCCTGGCGGATGTCCATGGCCTCGCCCAGCGCCTTGCTGGTGTTGATATCGATCATAACCACTTCGCCCGCCAGGCCGTTCACGGCCATGGTGTACGCGATGGTGCTGCCAACGCTGCCCGCGCCAATAATGGTAACTTTCCTGCTCATGGTTTTATCTCCTTTGCTGTTGAAATACTGTGGGGATGGATCTCAAAGCACCTTGATGGCGTCCGAAATCGTTTTTTCGAAGGCTTCCATGCCGTATTTATCGACCTCGGACTTGTCCTTCGCGCCGTGGGTGAGGCAACCCGCGCCGCCGATGCAGCCGCCGATGCAGGCCATGCCCTCGATAAAGTTCTCCGGCAGCGCGCCGCGGCTGGCCTTGAGCAGCGCCATGCGGCATTGCTCGATGCCGTCGCACACCGCGGGCTTGACGGTGAAATCGATGCCCTGCTCCTTGAGCGCTTCCTGCACCGCGTCGGACACGCCGCCCGAGCGGGCGAAAACGCGCCCGAAATACGAGGCGTTGTCCAGGTGGCTCTCCTCCAGCTCGCTCACTTCAAAATCGCGGCTGTCGATCAGCGCCTGCAGTTCCTGGAAGGTCATCACGCAATCGACCCAGGGCTTCACGCTGTCCTTTTGCGCCTCGCCCTTTTTCGCCGTGCACGGGCCGATGAAGATCACCTTGCTGCCCGGCTCGCTCTCCTTCAAATACTTGGCGATCATCGCCATGGGGGAGAGGTTGTGCGAAATCTTGTCCACCAGTTTGGGGAACTGCTTGTGGATATACGATACGAAGGCCGGGCAGCACGAGCTGGTGAGGAAGCCCTTTTCAGCCAGCTCCTGCGCCTCGCTCCAGGCGACCATGTCCGCGCCCAGCGCGGCCTCCACCACGTTGTAGCAGCCCAGGCGCTTGAGCGCCGTGATCACCTGACCCAGCTTCGCATAGCGGAACTGGCTGGAAATCGAGGGCGCGACCACGGCATAGACCTTGTAGTTTTTGCCGTTCTCGCTTTCGCGCAGGATGCGGATGGCGTCCAGAATATAGGACTTTTCCGAGATGGCGCCGAACGGGCACTGATACACGCACGCGCCGCATTCGATGCACTTGTCCGGATCGATGTGCGCTTTCTGGTGCTCGTCGAAGCTGATGGCCCCGCGCGGGCAGGCGGCGGCGCAGCGGTGCGCCAGGCAGCCGCGGCAGGCGTCCGTCACCTGATAGGTGGAGACGGGACATTCGTCGCAGGCGATGCCGATGACCTCGATGGTGTTGGGGTTATCCTTGTCGCCGCCCATGGCGAGCTTCAGCCGCTCGGACACGATGGCGCGCTCTTTGTAAATGCAGCAGCGCATGGTCGGCTTCGGGCCGGGCGCGATGATCTTGGGGATTTCCGTAAGGCCGTCCAGCAGCCGGTCCTCATAGGCATACCGCGCGACTTCGCGCAGAATGTCATATTTGAGCTTCTGGACGTCGGTATCGAAAATGCGCATGGCGCGAACCTCCTAGAAGTAACTTACCTTGATTTGTTTGCCCATCTTTTCCAGGCATTTGGCCAGGTTTTCGATGAGCTGGATTTTGATGCCGAAGGTGATCGGCAGATCCGGGTTCTGGTGCGCTGGGTTGATGGCACGGCCCACGAAGAAGTTGATGTCCGTCGCCTTTTCGAACAGCTCGCGCGCGATGAGCGAGGCGCCGTCGCGCCGCGTGGACCAGCTGGCCGAAAGATCGGTGCCGTTGAGGAAATCCTCCGCGTATTTGAGTACGCGCGAGATGGTGACCACGCCTTCTGTCACCAGGTCCACGCCGTCCAGCTGGCTGATGGGCGGGATTTCCGGATCGGGATAGTCCAGCGTGGGCTTGAGTTCCCGGTGCAGGTAGCGCGAGGCGATGGTCGCCGTGGTGCCGCCGCAGATGATCTTTTCGCCCTGCTTGGCGAAGAACAGGTTCATCATCTTGATGTCCTGGTCCTTGGTGGAGGGCGGGCCGATCATCAGATTCACCGGATGGCGCGCGCGGATGCGCACCACGGCCACGGTGGTATCGTCGCCGGGTTCGCCTTCATACAGGCGGTTGCACTCGTCCACGATGTTGCCCGCGATGTACTTGGCGGAATTGCCCGGCAGATAGTTGGCCTCCGCGAAATCGATGATGTTTTCGCGCTGCCAGCCGTGGTTGAGCGCGTGGCCCACGCCCGCGTAGGTCGCGCCGTCGCTCATGGCGATGAACACGTCGTTTTCTTCCACGGGGAAGCGGCTCTCGTGGATCGTTTTGCCGGCGATCTGCCGCGTGGTCATGGGATAATCGTAGCGCACGCCGCCGCGCAGCACGATGATCTCCGGGTTGTCGAACTGGATCAACTCGGCGATTTCGTTGTCCGTGACGCTGATGATCGAGAACGTGGAGTAGGCCACTTTGCGCACGCTGCACACGGGCAGCGTTTCGGCGATGGTTTCCACGCAGCTTTCAATCGGCATGCCGCCGGAGATCATCGTGCACAGGATTTTGGAAGTCAGGGTGGAAAGAATGTTCGCTTTGACGCCGCTGCCAAGGCCGTCCGCGAGCACGAGCGTGGTGTGGTTGGCTTCGCCGCCGCCGGTGACTTCCACCCGGTCGCCGCACAACTGCTCGCCGGTTTTGTTCAGGCTCACATAGCCCGTTTCCGTCCACAGATTATTCATGCTGGATCGCATCCTTCAGCTTTGTGAGCGCGATTTTGGTTTCCGCGGTGGTTTCGCCCAGCAGCGAGGCGATTTCCTGCACCACGCGCATCTGTTTGTCGATCACCTTATCGGTGATTTCAGCGGTCTGCCGGCGCAGTTCGAGATCGCTCTTGCGCATTTCTTCGCGGTCGGTCACGTCGCGCATGATGCTGATCAAAATCCGATACTGCTTGTCGTACAGGATGGTCTCCTCCACGAAGATCTTGTACTCGGCCACGTAATGGCACTTGTTGTAGATGTTGCGGCCGGTGGTGACCACATTGAGGTAGTCCGTGGGATCAAGCATGCGCACGACCGGGCCGTGCAGAATGTCGTCCGCGCTGCGCAACTTGAACATGTCAAGCGCGGCCTTGTTGATCTGCTCCACGATCAGATCCTCGTTGAGCACCATGATGGCGTTGGGCGTGTTGCCGATGATCTTGTCGGAGAAGGATTCCGCCTTTTCCTTGAGGAACGGCAGGCACATTTCCACCACGGCCTTGCCCTGGCACACGGCGATGGCCTTGTCGCGGCAGGTGGGATAGCCGCAGCAGCCGCAGTTGAGCTCCTTGTCGGGCGTGGTCTTGCCCATCTGGTTGAGCACGGCCTGGATGGCCTCGCGGCCCGGCTGCACGCTGTGCGTGCTGCGGAAGGCGAATTGCTGGCTGATGTCCTTGAGCGGCTCCACGCCGAAATCGGCCCCGCCCGCGTAGTTGTCCCCGCGCAGGTTGCCCTTCAGGCGCGACTGGCGGTGTTCGCGGATGCTCGGGCCATTGATGCAGCTGCCCTCGCAGGCGCTCATTTCGATAAACACCTTGCCAAATTCGCCGGTTTGCAGCTCTTCCAGCATGGCCATGCAGTTTTCCGTGCCGTCCACGGCCATGTAGCGGTAGCCGGTTTCTTCCTGCATGCTCTTGAGAATGCCGCCCGTGGTGGGGTAGAAGCGCGCGCGCACGCCTTCTTTGGCTTCGCGCTCCTTGCGCACCGGCTCGATGCCCTCGTCCGTCATCCACTGCTGCAGCTCGTTGAAGGTGAGCGCCACATCGGTATATTTCGATTCGTCCGCCTCGCCCTTTTTGGCGATGCACGGGCCGATGAATACCACAAAGCCGGGATCCTTTTCGCGGATGCGCTTGCAGTGCGCCTGCATGGGCGACAGCACGTGCGCCAGGTAGCGCAGCATTTCCGGATAATATTTCTGGATCAGGCTGTTCACCGAGGGGCAGC
>JABLTQ010052816.1_pt1 | contig 13555 bp, 13 predicted proteins | sample 7160101 | NCBI WGS metagenome assembly JABLTQ01 (sample SAMN14651228, study PRJNA627086) | human gut metagenome | isolation source: feces | host: Homo sapiens
CCGGGGACTTCCTTCTTCGCCGCGGAGACCTCACGCAGAGCCTCGGCGTAGTTGGTGATATCGGTGAGGATGACGAGCACCTGCATGTCCTTCTCGAAGGCGAGATATTCAGCCGCGGTCAGCGCCATACGCGGAGTGGCTATACGCTCGACGGCGGGGTCGTTCGCGAGATTCGAGAAAACGACGGTACGGTCGATAGCGCCGGTGCGGCGGAAGTCCTCGATGAAGTACTCGGACTCCTCAAAGGTGATGCCTATTGCGGCAAAGACGACAGCGAAGGTCTCGTTATCGCCAAGAACCTTTGCCTGACGCGCGATCTGCGCGGCGAGAGCCGCATGCGGCAGACCTGAGCCGGAGAATATCGGCAGCTTCTGGCCGCGGACGAGGGTGTTCAGACCGTCGATCGTGGAGACACCGGTCTGGATAAACTCTGCGGGGTAGGCACGGGATGCCGGGTTCATCGGCAGGCCGTTTATGTCCATGTGCGCCTCGGCAAGAATGGCGGGGCCGCCGTCGATGGGCTGACCCATGCCGTTGAAGACACGGCCAAGCATGTCCTCGCTGACGGCGAGCTGCTGCGGATGACCGAGGAAGCGAACCTTGGTCTCGGCAAGGTTGATACCCTGCGCGGACTCGAACAGCTGCACAACAGCCTTGTTGCCCTCGACCTCGAGGACCTTGCAGCGGCGGACTTCGCCGTTGGGAAGCTCGAGCTCGCCAAGCTCGTCATAGGTGACGCCTTCAACGCCGTCGACCACCATCAGTGGGCTGGCGATCTCTCTTATAGTCTTATATTCTTTGATCATGCTTCCTCACCTCCGGCAACAACTGCGTCTATCTCAGCCTTCATTTCGGCCGCGATCGCCGCGTAATCCTCCTCAAAGGTATCCTGGTTGGCCATCTTTGCACGGCCTATCTTCTCGCGCGCGGCGATGACAAACAGGCTGTTCATGTCAGCGCCGAGCGTCAGCGCATTGCGGCAGAGAGTATCATAGCTGAGGATCATATCCAGCAGGCGGAACTGCTTTGCGTAGGAGGAGTAAGCGTCCTCGTCGACGAAGGCGTTCTGCTGGAGGAAGTCCTCGCGGATCATCTTCGCGGTCTCCATGGTGAGACGGTCAGCCGGGGACAGGGCGTCCTGTCCGACGAGGCGGACGATCTCCTGAAGCTCGCTCTCCTCCTGAAGGATGTGCATGGCCTTCTCGCGGTTCTGCATGTAGGCCTCGCCGAACTGCTCGGTGTACCACGGGCGGAGAGTGTCAACATACAGGGAGTAGGAGGTCAGCCAGTTGATGGCGGGGAAGTGTCTTGCATAGGCAAGGCTGGAGTCGAGCGCCCAGAAGACCTTGACTATACGCATGGTCGCCTGAGAGACAGGCTCGGAAATATCGCCGCCCGGAGGTGAAACAGCGCCGATAGCGGTGACGGAGCCCTGACGCTCGTCCGCGCCCATGCACTCGACGACACCGGCGCGCTCATAGAACTGAGCCAGACGGGAGGCGAGGTAGGCGGGATAGCCTTCTTCACCGGGCATTTCTTCGAGACGGCCGGACATTTCACGCAGAGCCTCTGCCCAGCGGGAGGTTGAGTCAGCCAGAACGGCGACGTCATAGCCCATGTCACGGAAATACTCGGCGATGGTGATACCGGTGTAGATAGAGGCTTCACGCGCAGCAACGGGCATATCGGAGGTGTTCGCGATAAGCACGGTACGCTTCATCAGCGGTTCGCCGTTGCGCGGGTCTTTCAGCTCGGGGAACTCCATAAGAACGTCGGTCATCTCGTTGCCGCGCTCGCCGCAGCCGATGTAGACGACGATGTCCACGTCAGACCACTTCGCGAGCTGGTGCTGCACGACGGTCTTGCCGGAACCGAAGGGGCCGGGGACGGCAGCCGTGCCGCCCTTGGCGATCGGGAAGAGCTTATCGATGATACGCTGTCCGGAGTTCATGGGACGGCTGGGGACGTACTTCTTCTCATAGGGTCTCGCGATACGGACAGGCCAGCGCTGGATCATGTTGAGCTTGTGCTCTGCGCCCTTCGCGTCCTTCACGACGGCGACGGTCTGCTCGACGGTGAACTCGCCGCTCTCGATGCTGACGACCTCGCCGGCGATGCCGTTCGGGACCATGATCTTATGCAGGATCGCGCTCGTCTCCTGGACAGTGCCGAGCACGTCGCCCGCGCGCACCTTATCGCCGGGCTTTGCGACGGGGACGAACTCCCACTTCTTCTCGCGGTTGAGCGCGGGAACGTCGATGCCTCTTGCGATGCAGTCGCCGGAGAGCTTGCGCATCTCGGGCAGGGGGCGCTGGATACCGTCATAGATATTGTCCAGCATGCCGGGTCCAAGCTCGACGGACAGCGGCATACCGGTGGTGATGACCTCGGCGCCGGGGCCGAGTCCGGAGGTCTCTTCATAGACCTGGATGGAGGCCTTGTCGCCGGTCATGTTAAGGATCTCGCCTATCAGGTGCTGAGAGCCGACACGCACAACGTCGGAGACGTTGGCGTCCGCCAGACCCTCGGCCACAACAAGCGGTCCGGAAACCTTTGTTATAGTTCCGCTCATTTACATGTTCCTTTCCAAACCGCGCAGCTTGCTGCCGCGGCTTTCGGATTGATATGGGGAGGATCAGTCTCCCAGAATATTCGTGCCGACGGCACGCTCGACCGCCGCTCTCAGAGCCGACTGGCCGAGGCCTATGGAACCCTCGCGGCCGGGGATCAGGATGATCGCCGGGGTGGGGCTGTCCTTAAATTTGTCTATCTCCGCCTGGATCTGCGCGGCGAAGTTTTCCTCAATGTAGATGATGGCGTAATCGTCGTTCTCGCGGGTGAGGCTCTTGAGGATCCTGCCTGCTTCCGCGCCGTCCGCCGCGGGGTATGTCTCAAGGCCGAGAGCCTTGAAGCCCATGACGGTGTCTCTGCCGCCGATGACAGCTATTTTATACATACAGATCACGCAGCCTTTCCCGGATGGTCTGCGAGGGGACGCCCGCAAGCCGACCCGTGAGGATCATTCTGATCGCGGTTATCTCGCCCTCGACCGCCGCCATATAGGCGACTGGCACCTCGCAGCCGTAGCTGATGAGGCGCGCGCCCTTGAGGTAGTCGTTCACGGCGTTGTCGCAGGCAAGCTCGAAGGCCGTCATGCTGCCGCCGGAGAGCGCCTCACCGCCGAGAACGGCGGCCTTCTCAAGCGCGCTGTGGGCATAGAGAGCAGCAAGGCTGTCCTTATCCGTGGCGTTCGCGACGCGCTCCGCGCCGACGTTGCCGTCCGGTATGAGCACCTCGCGCAGGAAGTCCTGCCCCTTGCCCATGCGCAGGGTGCGCACGGCGCTGCGGAGGTTCGCGCTGTCAATGAGGATGGCGGCGTAGCCGCGCAGGAACGGGCTGTCCACCTTGTCGACAGCGGCGCGAAGCTCGGTGAAGTATGCCTTGTCGAGCACGAAGTCGGCAAGCTGGGGATTCGCGGTGCGGGCAAGAGTCGCCTTGGCTTCCTCCATGGCGTTTGCCAGCGTCTCCGGCAGCATGATGCGCTTCTCTTCATTGTACAGCTCAAGCAGCTTCAGCCCCGGGATGCGCCCGGAATCGCTGAGCAGATGCTTTGCGTCCTGACCCATCGCCTCGCCCTTGATGATGGCCTTGGCGTTGTGGTAATCGTACTTGAGCTTGAAGATATCCGTAAGCGCGCTGTCGGGCGCCATTTTACCCAGCTCCTCGAAAATTGCCGAGCGGTGCTCCGCCAGAGTCTCCTCAATTTCGCCCGCGCTCATTGCCGACATGTCGGGGTACCCGCAGTCGGTCAGGAGCTTTGCGGCGTCCTCAAAGGCGGCGGCATCCAGCATACGCTCCGCCTTCTCATTGCTCAGGAGCCGCGGCTCCCGCGCGCGAAGCATGGCGGATATGCAGAGATACGCTTCTTTTTTATTTGACAATTTTTTCCCTCCCTGTTTCGGGATTTACGGCCGGGCCGTTATTCAAAGAGAACTCCGGCAAGCTGTGCGGACATATCGCCGCGGCACAGCTCCACCAGAAGCTCGACGGTGCAGTTGGCCTCGATGCTTCCGCGGCGGAGGATGAGCCCGCCCCTGAAGTCGCCGGTATCGTCGGAAAGCGTGAGCTTGCCGCCGGGGAGAAGGGCGTTGGCAGCCTTGACGACCGCCGCGCCTATCTCAGCCTTATCGCGCGCGTTGAGCACGATCTCTTCATCGCCGGTGGAGGAGGCCTGAGAGGCAAGCTTTGCAAGCAGAGCAATGTACTTCTCCTGCGGCAGCGCGATAAGCTCTTCCACGGCCTTGTCAAAGCCCGCGGAGACCATCTCCTGCTTGAGAGCGAGGATGGCTTTCCTGCTCTCCATGCGGGTCAGGCGCTCTACGCTGTCAAGCTTGTCCTGATTCGACTTGACGCCGAGGCGGATCTTCTCGGCGTAAGCGTCCTTTGCCTTTATCTCATAGTCCCGGCGGATCTCTGCGCACTGCTGCTCTGCCTGAGCCAGTATCGCATCGGCCTGTGCCTTGGCGTCAGCCTGGATATGTGCGATTATCTTTTCAGTGCCTTTCATAGTATGTCCTGCCTTTTTGAATTTTTAAGAGCGATCCCCATCAGATGGAGAGGAGCATCATCATGGATGCAAGCAGGGACAGAATGGCGTAGAACTCGACGGTGATGCAGAGGATCATGCCCTTTGCCCAGTGGTCGGGGTTCTTTGCGAGCAGGCTGACGGAAGCGGCAGCGACCTTGCCCTGTGCCTTAGCGGTGACGAGACCGCCGATACCGATGGGCATGCAGGCTGCGAAGTAGCGGCAGCCGTCGATGAAGCTCAGGTCGGCGCCGGTGCCGTTGAGCAGACCCATCTGCATAATGGCGACGAAGAAGACAACCAGACCGTAGAGACCCTGGGTGCCGGGGATGACCTGAAGGATCATGACTTTACCGAACTTGGAAGGATCCTCGGTGACGAGACCTGCGCCCGCTTCACCGGCGATGCCGGTACCGAGACCGGAGCCTGCGCCTGCAAGGCATGCAGCCAGACCTGCGCCGAGAAGACCTATTGCCAGACCGGAATGTGCAAACAGAAATTCCATTTTTATTTTCCTCCTAAATTTATTCTGCTACGTTGTAGTATTTCGTTTTTACCGTAAGCGGATCGAATGGGCGGCCGCCGTCCTCATAGAACTTGCCGAAGTACTCCAGGCACTGGAGACGCAGGTCGTGGACATAGCAGCCGAGAAGGTTCAGCGCGAAGTTCAGGCCGTGACCGATGATGAAGATCGGTATGAAGAGCCAGAAGCTGTTGGCGATAGCGCCGATGGTGTTGAACACCGTCGCGATGACGGAGCCGGCGAGCATCAGAGCCATGATACGGGTATAGGACAGGATATCGCCGAACCAGCCGGTGGCGGTATTGTAAAGAGTCCCGAACAGGCTGCCGAGCTTGCCGAAGATGCCCTTGGAGCCGCGTGAGCCGCCGTAGAAGATCATCACTGCGCCGATGATGAGCACGACCGGGACACCGGAGACATTGCCGATCTTCAGCACGTAGAGGATGATACCGGCGAGCGTGACCCACAGAGAGCCCTCTTCCCAGATCGCGTCGGCTATCTGGCCGTGCTTTATCTTCTTGATAAAGCTGATGGCAAGACCCGTGTTGAGATGGATAAGGCCGAGCGCCATCGAGCCGACAAGGACATAGACGGTATCGTTGAGCGGGGTGAAGAGACTCGGAAGCTCGCCCCAGCCCTCGGGCTTGCCGAGGATGCCGCCGATCTTCACGAGCGCGTCACCGAAGAAGCCGCCGGTTATCGCGCCCATTATAAAGGTCGCGATGCCGCAGTAGAGCAGCAGCTGGCAGAACGACAGCGAGCCTGCCCTCGGCTTCATCTTCTTCATTGCTATCACCGCCGCGAGGATCATTATGATGCCGTAGCCCATATCCGCCATCATGAGTCCGTAGAACAGGATGAAAAACGGAGCCATGAGCGGGTTCGGGTCCAGACTGCCGTAGGCCGGCAGGCTGTACATGTTCGTCACCATATTGAGCGCGTTGGTGATCTTATTATTCTTGAGCTTTACAGGGACATTGGGGTATTCATCCTCCTCGGGGACGAGCGCTTCCCAAGCGCAGCCGAAGCGCTCGAACACTTCATTGAGCTCCGCTTCGCGCTCCTCGGGGTACCAGCCCTCCATGATAACGGCGCTGTCCGTGCCGTAGAGCTTGTCCCCGGCCTCGGCCAGAGATATCTGCACGCTCACGCGGTCTGCCGCAAGTTTCAGCTCGTCGCGCCTGACGGCTTCGTCGACGATATACTGCAGGCAGTCCACCTTTTCCCTTTCGAGGGATCTGAGCGTGTTGCGTGCTTCGATAGTGCTCTCCTTAGCTGTGCCGTTCACACCGGTGAAGGACGCCGCGCTGAAGCCGAAGCCGCGCAGGCATTCCTGCATTTCGGCAAGCTTTTCGCGCATGCACACGAATACGACGTAGTGCTCCTTCTTCTCCTCATGCACACAGAAGAGCTCGCTCTCGGCGTCTATCTGTTCGAGCGCCGCTTCTACCTGACCCAGCTCCGTGCGGGCGGGTATGGTGCCGAGCAGCACCGCGCAGCGTTCTGTGCCCTCGGTACCGAGCGGCAGGTCGAGATCGAGCCACGGCTGGAGCGACTGGATGACGCCGCGCTGGCGGCTCTCCTCGGCGCTGATGCGCTTGATGCGCGCGTCGTAGCTCTCGATGCCTTCGGCGACCTTGAGCGCACCGGCAAGGCCAGTATCGTCCAGCAGGACGCAGTCGTCAAGCTCCGGCTTTGCGGAGAGAAGCTTGCCCTTCTTCGGGGCATAATGATCCAGCAGGTCAATGGCATGCGTCAGCGTTGTGTGCCGGCTCTTGAGAGATGCGACGTCGCTGCTCTCCCGATGTACCAGAGCTTCGATATCCGTGCCGTGAAGCTCGCCCTCAAGCTCGGAAATTTCCACGCAGCCATGCCTGATAAGCTCCCGCAGGAGTTCTTCCTTATTGGAACGGACAGCAATAAGGCGGAGCTTTTTCATTTTTAGAATGGCCATCTCAGCTGTTCACTATCCTTTCCACAACAAGAGCTGCTGCCTGCTCCAGCCGCCCTTCGGCTCTGGCGCGCAGCGCTGCTTTCTGATTTTCCAGCTCACCGGAAAGGCCCTTGGCCTGAGCCCTTGCCTTCTCGCTGACCTGGCGGCTGAGCTCCTTGAGCTCCTCCTCGGCTTTTGCGCAGGCGGCATCGATCGCAAGCTTGCCCGCGGTATCCGCGTCAGCCAGCATCTGCTTCGCCTTGCTCTCGGCTTCGGCTACCGTGACCTTGGCCTGAGCTTCCGCCTGAGCAATATTGCTTACTGCTTCAAATGACATTGGCACACCCCCTCTTTATCCCGCAATGCGTTATTAAAAAAGCTGTCTTTATGATACCTTAACGCGCATATAGATTCAAGCAAAACTTACCTTTTTACTTTGTCAAAATTGACGCACACGGTCAAAAACTTACAGACTCCGCGTATTTGTATATAAAGCTGCTACAGTATTGTATTATATTGACAGAATCTTGTCAAACGCGAATCTGCACAAATGAAAAAGTCGGATGTGTCATAGTTTCGTCAATGTATACAATGCTGTGAGAGCTGCCCAAAAGCAAACAGCCGCGGCTTCGGAGATAGCTCCGCCCAGCCGCGGCTGTTAAGATGACGCTAAAATTTTATACGCCCTCAAGCTGTATCCTGCACTGCCGTCCGTCGGAGCCGTCGGCGTAGATGCGCAGGCTCTCGCCCTCGCTGCCGGTGCAGTCAAATTCGTAGCAGGCCATATATTCCCCGCCGGGGCGCTGCACGATCACCTTGCGGCTGCCGATCACGCTCACGTTATCGGGCAGGCTGCCGCGCGCTGTCTCCTCGTCGCAGCTCCAGTCAAGCTCCGGCACAGCGTCCGAATAGCGCGTCGCGTCATAGGAATATATGCTGCCGTCGTCGATCGCGACGGAGACGCTGATATAATCGTCGACGCGCAGCGCGCCGTCCTGCACGGGGACAAAGCGGAACGAGGCGACACTCCCGTTCCCGCCGCGCTCGCTGAGGCTCAGGCTGTCATAGCCGCGCGCTTTCAGAAAGTCCTGCGCGATCTCCTCGGCCTGCTCCGCGCTGATGCTCCCGGAGCCTACGAGCCGCGACTGTGACAGAGATTCAAGTCCGCGCGAGCTGACGCACAGGAGCACGTTTCCCGCGCTGTAGCAGCGGCGGCCGTCCTCGCCCTCGTAGCCGTATTCGTCCTTGAGTTCGCGCGGCTCCATGCCAACGGCCTCGGCGGCGAGCCCCGCGCCTGCTCCTCGCTCAGCTTTCCGCGCTCCTTCTCCGGGCGGGTGCTGTACTGCCCGTCATATTGAAAATCCTCGGGCGCGGTGAAGTCCGCCTCGTAGCCCAGAAGCTCGGCGCTGAGCTTTCCCGTGTCCTCGATGCCGATGTTCTGAAGCTGCTCCTCGCGGCTGTCCATGATGAGCTCCCCGGAGTTTACGCGCCCCTGCATATCGCGCAGGCGGGCGGAGAACTCCGCGGCGGTATCGGACATAGTCTTGAGCTGCTGCTTCTGCTCGTCGCTGAGCTTATCGCCGCTCTGCGCGCCGAGGCTTTTTGCGTAGTCCCCCGCGCGGTTTAGAAAGCCCGAGAGCTGCTCAAGCTCCTGCGTTGAAAATGGCAGCGCTGAGAGCGCGGCCTCGGCGGCCAGCGCGTTGGCATAGGCCTGAGTGCATATGCTGCGCCCCAAGGTCGCGTCAGTGACGTACAGGCTCTTTTTAAGAGAGCGGCTCAGTCCATCGACAGCGGAGACTGTCGTCTCGAACGCGCCGGAGGAGCTGTAGAGCGCGGTAAGCCGGTAGTCGGCAAGCTTTGAGTACAGCACTGCTGAGAGCACGCTGAGCGTCACAAGCGCCGCGGCGGTATATATAATGATAAGCTGTTTTGCTTTTGCGGACATAAAAACACCCCTTTGACGCTTATTAGTATCACCGTCAAAGGGGCAGATTATTATTGATTATCCGAGCTTTTCAAGCGCCGTGTTCAAACGGCGGAGAGTCTCGTCCTTTCCGAGAATGCGGCATATCTCGACCGCGCCGCCGGGAGTGACTGCCTTGCCCGCGGCGGCGATGCGCACAGGCCACATGACCTTTGCGTTCTTCGCCTCCATTGCCTCGGCAAGAGCGACCATCGCGCCCATGATATGCTCATCGTCCCACACGGGCAGCGCCTCAAATATTGGAATGATCTTTTGGAGCACGTCCTTGGAGCTGTCCTTATCGGACTTGGACTTCTTGTGGACGAAGAGCTCGGTATCGTACTCGGGCAGCTCGTCGAAGAAGTCGACCTTCTCCGGGATATCGGTCAGCACCTCGGTGCGCTGCTGGAGAAGCGCGGCGATAGCCGCGGCGTCATACGCGGGGTTCTTCACGCTCCGGCGGATATACGGCTCCGCCGCTTTGGCAAAGTCCTCGGGGCTCATGGCGCGGATATACTCGCTGTTGAAGTAGCGCAGCTTGTCAATGTCAAAGATCGCGGGGGACTTGGAAATACCGGCAAGGTCAAAGATATCGATAAGCTCGTCCATGCTGAATATCTCCTGCTCGCCGCGCGGGCTCCAGCCGAGGAGTGTGACATAGTTGATAACGGCGTCGGTCAGGTAACCCTGGGCGATAAGATCCTCGTAGGACGGGTCGCCGTGGCGCTTGGACATCTTGTTGTGCGCGTCGCGCATGACGGGCGAGCAGTGGACATACTTCGGAATGTCCCAGCCGAAGCCCTCGTACAGCAGATTGTACTTCGGGGCGGAGGAGAGATACTCGCTGCCGCGCACGACATGGGTGATGCCCATGAGGTGGTCGTCCACGACATTTGCGAAGTTATAGGTCGGCAGTCCGTCGCGCTTTAAGAGCACCTGATCGTCAAGGCTCGCGTTCTCGACGGTGATATCGCCGAAGGTCTCGTCATGGAAAGTGGTCGTCCCATCGTGCGGGATGAGCTGGCGGATGACATAGGGTCTGCCTTCGGCGGCCAAACGGTCGGACTCCTCGCGGCTCATGCAGCGGCAGGGATCGTCCCCGCGGTCAAATTCGCCGGTGTCCTCCTCGGAGGCCGTCTTTTCGCAGAAGCAGCGGTAGGCATGGCCGTGCTCCATGAGCAGCTCCGCGTATTCCTTATAGAGTCCGCGGCGCTCGGTCTGCACATAGGGGCCGACGGGGCCGCCGACGTCCGGGCCTTCGTCATGCTCGAGATGGCACTGCTCCATAGTCCTGTATATAACGTCAACAGCGCCCTCGACGAGACGCCCCTGATCCGTGTCCTCAATGCGGAGAATGAACTTGCCCTTATTGTGGCGGGCAATGAGATAGGTATAGAGCGCGGTACGGAGATTGCCGACGTGCATGTACCCCGTGGGGGACGGGGCGAAACGCGTGCGTACCTCGCCCGTGGGGATGCGCTTTTCCATATCCTCAAACCACTTCATGTCTTTCATTTTGTGCCTCCTGCGCCAAAATATATTCAGCTTACTTTTCTTATATTATTTTGCAAATTGGCAGTTGTCAAGACAAACTTATTTTGATACAATATATAGACGCTCATACTGGGCTTTTTCTGAGCCTCCGCCGGCCGTTCCGGAGACAGCGCCGCCGCGGCGCGATAAATATGGACGGCAGAATGGGAGATTATTGTGGATAACAACACTGCTGAAAAGAAAACTATGCTCTCGGGCATCCAGCCCTCCGGTGACCTGCACCTCGGCAACTACCTCGGCGCGGTCAAGAACTGGGCGGAGCTCGCTGACGAGTTTAACTGCTATTATTTCATGGCTGACCTGCACAGCCTGACCGTGCGCCAGAACCCCACGGAGCTGCGCCGCCGCTCCGTCACGCAGCTTGCGCAGTATATCGCCTGCGGCCTTGACCCGGAGAAGAACACCCTGTTCATCCAGAGCCATGTGCATGAGCACGCGGAGCTCGGCTGGATCCTCAACTGCTATACGATGTTCGGCGAGCTGAGCCGCATGACCCAGTTCAAGGACAAGTGCGCGAAGAACGCCGACAATATTAACGGCGGCCTCTTCACCTACCCCTCGCTCATGGCGGCGGATATCCTGCTCTATCAGCCGGATTATGTCCCCGTCGGCGAGGATCAGAAGCAGCACTGCGAGCTGACGCGCGATGTCGCCATACGCTTCAACAATATCTACGGCGAGACCTTCAAGGTACCCGAGCCCTATATCCCAAAGGTGGGCGCGAGGATCATGAGCCTCGGTGTGCCGACCTCGAAGATGAGCAAGTCCGATCCTCAGGGCTGCGTGTTCATCATGGACAAGCCCGAGGACATCGCCCGCAAGTTCAAGCGCGCCGTGACCGATTCCGATACCGAGCACTGTGTGCATTACGATCTTCAGAACAAGCCCGGCGTCTCCAACCTTATGAGCATCTACTCCTCCGTCACCGGCAAGACCTTTGACGAGATAGAGCGCGAGTTTGACGGTCAGGGCTACGGCGTTTTCAAGCCCGCGGTCGGCGAGGCCGTCATTGAGGCGCTGCGCCCCATTCGTGAGGAGGCTGAGCGTATGATCGCCGACAAGGCGTACCTCAAGGACGTCTACACCGAGGGCGCGCGCAGAGCGAGCTATGTCGCCTCCAAGACCCTGCGTAAGGTATATAAGCGCGTCGGCCTTGTCGAGAAGCCTTTCTGAGATAATAAAACGAACTGGAGATAAATTTTAATGTTTCCTGGTCTTGCTGATTGGATAAAGATGCTGCTGGCATTCGCCGTGTCGCTGCTGGTCGCATATGTCATGACGCCGCCGGTCAAGCGCTTTGCCGAAAAGGTCGGCGCAATCGACGTGCCGAGGGACAACCGCCGCGTACACGACCATCCCATTCCCCGCATGGGCGGGCTTGCGATATTCATCGGCTTTGTGCTCTCGCTGATATTCTTCGTGCCGATGTCAACAAAGGTGCTGGGACTTCTTGTCGGTTCGGTCATCATCGCGGTCATGGGCGGCGTTGACGATATCGTCAGTCTCAACCCCTGGGTAAAGCTCGCCGGGCAGATAGTCGCAGCGCTTGTCGCGATCCGCTGCGGGCTCGTGTTCGACGTTATTTCGAACCCGAATATTTTCGCTGAGGAAACCTATATCGAGATAGGCTGGCTCTCCATCCCGCTGACGATGCTGTGGATCGTCGGCTGCACGAATGCTGTCAATCTAATTGACGGGCTTGACGGACTTGCCGTCGGCGTGTCGGCGATAAGCTCGATGACGATGCTCATCGTGTCGCTGTTCGTCTCGGTGCCGGTGGTATCCATCATCCTCGCCGCGCTCACCGGCGCGTGCCTCGGCTTCATGCCGTATAACCTCAACCCCGCCAAGATATTCATGGGCGATGTCGGCTCGCAGCTTCTGGGCTTCGTGCTGTCGACGGCGTCGATAATGGGTCTTTTCAAGCTGCACGCGATCATCACTTTCTTTGTGCCGCTGCTTGCGCTGGCGCTGCCGCTGGCCGATACGATCTTTGCTTTCTTCCGCAGGATACTGCATGGGCAGAGCCCGTTCAAGGCTGACAAGGGGCACTTCCACCACCGGCTGCTTGCAATGGGGCTCAACCAGAAGCAGGTCGTTGCGGTGCTGTACGGAATCTCTGCGGTGCTGGGATTGCTGGCCGTGCTCATGGCCGGGGACAGCATGGCGGTAAAGATAATATGTCTCGTCGCGGCGTTTATCATTTCGCTCGGTATCTGGCTCAAGGTGTTCAAGAACAATCCCAATCTGCGCGAGCACCACGCCGAAGAGCATAAAGCCGAAACGCCGGCTGAAAGCAATACTCCGCCGCAGGAAAAAGCAGAATAATAAGACGCGACCGGCTCCGCTTGAAAACAAGCGGAGCCGGTTTGATTTCGACAGTTATTTTATGACATGATCCTGCGAGCGCGCAGTCACACAATTGCCTGCGCGAGGTACACCGCCGCGGTTGACAGCGCTACGCTCAGCACGATATAGGTCAGAGCCGCGGCCGTGTGCTACTACTCAAACAGCGTCACCGTTTCCAGCGCAAAGGTCGAGAACGTGGTAAAGCCGCCGCATATACCTGCCTTGGGAAACAGCACCGCGCGTCCGTCAAGCCCGGTATGCTTTGCTGCGGCGCTTATGAGCCCTATGGCAAACGCCCCGACGACATTTATGATGAGCGTGTTCACCGGGAACACACTGCGCTCATTGAGCGGCAGCAGTGATATCCCGTACCGCGCCGCAGCGCCGACAAAGCCGCCCGCGCCGACGATCAGAAAATTCAGCATATCAATTCTCCGTAAAAGTAAGTATAAACGAAAAACGAGATGCGCAGAACGCATCTCGTTGTTTCTTTTCAATTAAGCCATCTCGTTGAGCTTGCTTGCCATTGCGGACTTCTTGTGTGCCGCATTGTTCTTGTGCAGCAGACCCTTGCCGGCCGCGCGGTCGACTGTCTTAACAGCAACTTTATAGGCACTGACGGCATTGGCACGGTTGACCTCGGCAACA
>JABLTQ010039707.1_pt1 | contig 13535 bp, 9 predicted proteins | sample 7160101 | NCBI WGS metagenome assembly JABLTQ01 (sample SAMN14651228, study PRJNA627086) | human gut metagenome | isolation source: feces | host: Homo sapiens
CTACTTTTTATGCAGGTCCGGGTCGTCGTGCCTTCCTGAATTAAATAAATTCCAATTTAAATCTCCACCTCAAACGGCAGCCTGTCCAGAATATCTTTCTGCATATCTACTCCTGGGTAGACTTCGATCAGTTTTAAGCCTTTTGGTGTCAGTCTGAACACGCAGCGTTCTGTTACATACAATACCTTTTGTCCATTTTCTATCGCTCGCTTTGCAGAGAAGCTTACACTGTTGACCTTCTCTACGAACTTAGCAATTTCTCCTTCTTTCTGAATCGTCACCACTCCTTTTTTCTGCGTAACCTCCAGACCTTTGGCATCAAATGTCATACAGAACACAACCGTCGGTGTCTTTGCCGTAATATTTGCAAATCCGCCGATTCCGGCAAATGCACCAGGTCCTCTGTGTGCATTGATGTTGCCATATTTGTCAACTTCCAGAGCTCCCATAAAGCAGATGTCCAGTCCTCCGTTATCATATAAGTCGAACTGGTTCGCCATATCATAGACTGACGCTGCACCAATCATAGCTCCAAATGCTTCTCCCGATACCGGAAATCCGCCGATACCACCGGACTCTACCGTAAGGGTTACCATATCCAGCATGCCGCTCTTTCTCGCATATCGGGATACCATCTCTGGGATACCGATTCCGATATTCACGATATCATCCACCCGAAGTTCCTGTGCAGCTCTCTTACCAATGATATTTCCCGTCACACTGTTCTTTTTTGGTTTGGTCGATACATTCTCGATCTTTTCACTCCATGTATACCAGTCCTTGTAAGGAATCTCAAAGCTTCCCGTAAGCGCCGTATACGCTTCGTTTCTCTTTTCCGGCTCTGCCACAACGATTGCATCTACAAGACATCCCGGAATAATGGCGTTACGTGGACGCGACGGTGTATCAACCAGACGGTCTACCTGTACGATAACTTTTCCCCTGTTTGCCTTTACCGCCTGACAGATGGAAAGAGCATCGCCGGACATAAACATATCATCGAATGTGATATTTCCCTTTCTGTCTGCTGTTGTTCCTTTGATCAGTGCGATCGTAATCTTCGGAAGCTTGTAATACAGGAATTCGTCCCCGTCTACTTCTACATGTTTTACCAGTGAATCATCGATGGATATGCGGTTAATACCAGGTCCTTCTCTTCTTGGATCTACGAATATATCCAGTCCGACTTTCGAAAGGGCTCCCGGCAGACCTCCGGCCTGTGCACGGATTGCATGAGAAATGCATCCAAGGGGAAGATTATACGCTTCAAAACGGTCCTCCAGCACCAGTTTCTTTGTGCTCATCATGGCTCCAAAATGTCCACAGATCAGTTTGTCTACTGCACCTTCTCTGATATATCCTTCTGCATTATGTTCTTCATCCCAGACACCGAATCCCGCACTGGATACAATCGTCAGATGTGTAGGAGACTGCATCTTCTGATATCTCCGGTAGATTGCTTCATGAAGTTCTGTCGGGTTCTCTATTCCTACAAATGAATTGACACAGATACAGTCTCCATCCCTGATCAGACGGATGGCTTCATCTGCACTCATGATTTCATACATTTTTTCTAACTCCTTTAACCTTTGTACTGACAAAAAATAATTAATTCTATTTTATCTTATTACTCTGCTAAAGTCTAGCATTTCTATATTTTTAACCGATGCTGCTTACCAGCACAGGCTTTACCACATATTAGTTACAATAATTTCAGACCATTTCTCACAACTTTCTTCTTTAATTCCGCTCCCATTAATTCATCATTTATAATGAAAAGAAGTAAAAAAATTTTCAAAATATTTTATCTCTGTCTCCATATTCCGCAATAAATCGACAAGAGTTTTTATCGCAATAAACTCTTGTACCTTCACATTTAACTTTTTTGACCTTTGTGACAAAATATTTTCAAACTCAGTAGCCATATTTTCTTGTATTCTAGAATATGTATATATATTTATTGCTTTCATATCACTCTTCTTTACATAGCATTCAAATTAATTTACTAATCATTTTCAAATTCTAATCTATTATGAATATAATATTTATTATTATATATTTCTTCTTACTTGCTTTCAATCGGTAAATATTTCCATAATTATCAAAAAATAATTTTTAAATTTATATTTCCCAACACGCAAAAAAACCTTGAATCATCCCATTTTCATAGGAAATTCAAGGTTTTTCATTGATTTACATGATAAAATTACGGTTCAAATTCTTATGCGAACTGTAAGATTATGCGTTCATCTGAGCTGCAACTTCAGCTGCGAAGTCTTCGTTCTTCTTCTCAAGACCTTCACCTGTCTCGAAACGAACGAATCTCTTAACTGTCATGTTAGCTCCATTCTCTTTTGCTACCTTCTCTACGTATTTAGCTACTGTAAGGTCGCTGTCCTGAACGTATACCTGGTCTAACAGACAGATCTCTTTCATCTCTTTGTTGAGACGTCCGATGATCATCTTCTCGATGATGTTATCTGGTTTGTTAGGATTCTCCTGTTTAGCCTGAGCAAGAAGAATCTCTTTTTCATGCTCTAAGAAAGAAGCATCTACTTCATCACGTGAAGTATATTTTGGAGACATAGCTGCAACCTGCATAGCTACGTTCTTCAGACAAGCTTTGATCTCGTCGTTAACAACATCTGTATCAGCCTCTACGAGAACACCGATACGTCCGCCGCCATGGATGTAATCTACTACACAGCCGTCTGTAACGATTTTCTCAAATCTTCTGATGCTCAGTTTTTCTCCGATTACAGAGATTTTTTCATTTAATGCATCCTGAACTGTCTTAGAAGCATCTTCGTTCCAAGCCTCAGCCATGAATCCTTCCATATCTGTTGATTCAGAAGCGATTGCCTGATTAACAACAGCTTTAACAAATCCCTGGAATTCAGCATTCTTAGCAACGAAGTCTGTCTCTGAGTTAACTTCTACGATAGCTGCTGTCTTGTCTTCTTTAACATCAGCCATAACAATACCTTCTGCTGCGATACGTCCGGCTTTTTTAACAGCCTTAGCTTCTCCGTTCTTTCTTAAGAACTCGATAGCTGCATCCATATCACCATCTGTTTCATTAAGAGCTTTCTTGCAGTCCATCATTCCTGCACCAGTCATCTCTCTTAATTCTTTTACCATCTTAGCTGTAACTGCCATGATCTTATCCTCCAATTATGTTTTTTAAGAATCTTATTCTTCTACTGCTGCTTCTTCAGCTTCTTCAACATACTCTTCTTCGCCTGCAACACCCTGGTTAGCTTCTACTACAGCGTCAGCCATCTTAGAAACGATCAGTTTTACAGCACGGATAGCATCGTCGTTTCCAGGAATTACATAATCAAGTTCTTCTGGATCACAGTTAGTATCAGCGATACCGATAAGTGGAATTCCAAGTGTGTGTGCTTCCTGAACACAGATTCTTTCCTTTTTAGGATCTACTACGAAAATAGCGTCTGGAAGTGTCTTCATGTCTTTGATTCCGCCAAGGTTCTTCTCAAGTTTATCCCATTCTTTCTTTAACTGGATAACTTCTTTCTTAGGCAGTACATCAAATGTTCCGTCTTCTGACATTCTCTCGATGTTTTTCAGACGAGCGATTCTGCTCTTGATTGTCTTGAAGTTTGTAAGCATTCCTCCAAGCCATCTTTCATTTACATAGTACATTCCGCAACGTTCAGCTTCTACTTTGATAGCATCCTGAGCCTGTTTCTTAGTACCTACAAAAAGGATTGATCCGCCTTCTGCAGCGATATCAGCTACTGCCTGGTAAGCTTCATCTACTTTACCTACAGATTTCTGAAGATCAATGATATAGATACCATTTCTCTCTGTGTAGATATAAGGAGCCATCTTAGGGTTCCATCTTCTTGTCTGATGTCCAAAATGAACACCTGCTTCTAAAAGTTGCTTCATTGAAATAACGCTCATGTTTCTTTCCTCCATTGGTTTTTTACTTCCGCATATGTTGTTATACGTCCCCGAAACCGTCCTGTTACCAGGCTTTGGCACCATCGGGACAAGCCTATGCGTGATTTTTTTGCGACTTTTTAATATTACCATAAAGGTTGTCTGTTTGCAAGGATTTTCCTTTTATTTTTCTGCAAACTTTAGCATAAAAAATAAAAAACCGAAACCAGTTACCTGATTCCGGTTTTTATTTTATTTACTTTTCATTATCTACGCACATAGATCATACCAGACTGTACTGGTCCGACTTTTACAACATCTCCTGTATGTGGAGCATGGATCATCTGACCATTTCCGATATAAATACCGCAGTGAGTTGCCGTTGTTACAACATCACCAGGCTGTGGGTTGCTTACCCTTGTCCATCCCATAAATGTAAGAGTTGTACCAAGACGTGTATAGCTTCCTGTCAGACAGTAGCTTACGAATCCTGAACAGTCAAAACTGCTCGGTCCATATGCACCCCATACATAAGGTTTTCCAAGCTGGCTGTATGCTCTGCTTACGATCGTGCCACCATTTGCATTCGATCCGCTTGTTGTATTGCTGCTTGTATTATTACCTGACGGCTTTGTTGTACTACTGCTTGTATTATTACCTGATGGTCTCGATGGTCTCGTTGTATTGTTGCTTGTTGTAGAATTATTTCTGTTAGATGAAGTACTGTTATTAGCTGCAGATGCTTGCTGCTTCTTTGCAGCCTCTTTTGCAGCCTTTTCTGCTGCTTCTTTTGCCGCTCTCTCCGCTGCTTCCTTTGCTGCCGCTTCTGCTGCTGCCTGAATCTCTGAATCAAGATTTGCAACTTCTGCTGATTTGGAAGTAATGAGGTTATTCAGGTTATCACCCTGCTTCTCATATTCAGCCTGCTTGCTTTCCAGTTCTTTCTGATCTTTTTCAAGACTGTCCTTCAAATCTGAAATCTGCTGCTTTGTCTCTACATATTCCTGTAACTGTTTTCTGTCATAACTATGTACATTCTGAACATACTCTGCTTTGCTCAAGAGATCTGTAAAATCATCCGATGTGACCAATGTTTCAAACGCTGAATCATTACCGGCTTCGTACATATATTTAATACGCTTCTTCATTGCTGCATACTGTTCTTTTTCTTTCTTCTGCGCAACTACCAGATCACTCTGTGCTTTTGTAATATCCTCACCTGTCTGGATCAATTCACTTTCCAGTGTATTAACCTTTCCCATCAATGTTGTAAGCTGTGACTGTAACGAACTGACTTCATTCTGTTTTGATGCTTTTTCCTTCTTCAAATCATCGACAGACGGTGCTGCCAGAACCGGTGTTACAATCATTGAACTTGTCACCACTGCTGTGATCAATCTGATTCCGTGTTTATTCATACTCACTCTTCTTTCTTATTTGTTTTAATTATTTTCCCCTCGTCATGAGAACAATCTCTCACATCTGTTCCCTATTATAGCGCACACAAATACAAATTGCAACATTTTTTAATATTTTTGTAACATTTAGCAGGCCGGAACATATGATTCCGGCCTGTTTCTTCTTATTATAAATTGTACTCGCAGATTATTCAAGAATTTTTCATCTTTATCTTATTTTCCAGTTCTGTTCAGACACATAATCGTTTACTGCACATACATATTCGTATATCCCATCAGACTGATATCCACTTCTCTTGCCGCTTCACGGCCCTCACGGATTGCCCATACAACCAGCGATTGTCCTCTGTGCATATCTCCTGCCGTGAATACATTTTTCACATTCGTGTCATATTTTCCCGGCGCGGTTTTCACATTCGTACGTTCATTTACTTCCACACCAAATGCTTTCGTGACATAGTCCTGGCTTCCAAGGAATCCGGCTGCGATTAATACAAGATCTACATCTACTGTATATTCACTTCCGGCTACTTCCGTCATCATCATACGTCCTGTCTTTTCATTTTTCTTAGGCTCTAATTTTACCAGAACTGCCTTGCAGACTTTTCCATTTTTGTCTTTTTTGAATTCTTTTACCGTTGTCTGGTAGACTCTCGGGTCATGTCCGAAGACAGCGGCAGCTTCCTGCTGTCCGTAGTCCGTCTTGCAGACTCTCGGCCATTCCGGCCAAGGGTTCATCTCGGTACGTTCATCCGGAGCTTTCGGCATCATCTCAAGCTGCAGCACACTCTTGGCTCCGTGTCTCATGGATGTTCCCACGCAGTCATTTCCGGTGTCTCCGCCACCGATGACCATAACATTTTTCCCTTTTGCGGAAATGTATGTACCGTCTTTCAGGTTTAGATCATAGGTTCCGTCTGCATTCTGTTTTGCATTTTTCCAGAGTGCTTTTGTGGTTGATTTCAGGAAATCCACTGCAAAATAGATTCCTTCGGCTTCTCTTCCCGGAACTTTTATATCTCTTGGGTTGGATGCACCGCAGCAAAGAACCACACGATCAAATTCTTTTAATAATGTAGCCGCTTTCTTATCTTTTCCGATATTACATCCGATCACGAACCGGATTCCTTCTTCTTCCATAATCGCAATCTTCCGGTCAATGAACTGCTTTTCCAGTTTCATATTCGGGATGCCGTAACGGAGAAGTCCACCGATCTTATCCTCTCTTTCAAAGACCGTCACACTGTGACCTCTTCTGTTCAGCATATCGGCCGCCGCAAGTCCGGATGGCCCCGATCCTACAATCGCTACCTTCTTTCCGGTTCTTACTTTCACCGGTTTTGCCGTTGCGTAACCTTTTTTATATGCATTTTCAATAATGCTGTATTCATTCGCCTTACTTGAAACTGCCTCTCCGTTCAGTCCACATGTACATGCCGCCTCACAAAGTGCCGGGCAGACTCTGGATGTAAATTCCGGAAAGTTATTCGTCTTTTTCAGTCTGTAATATGCCTCTTCCCAGTTCTCGTGAAAGATCAGATCATTCCACTCCGGTACCAGGTTATGAAGCGGGCAGCCACTTGCCATTCCCATCAGCATCTGACCGGACTGGCAGAACGGTACGCCGCACGCCATACATCTGGCTCCCTGCAGTTCCTGTTCTTCTTTTGACAGAGGTGTATGAAACTCTTTAAAATGCTTAATTCGTTCTTTTGGATCTTCAGCCGGCTTATCCTGTCTGTCATAATCCATAAATCCTGTTGCTTTTCCCACTGTTCTTACCCCCTATCTTCCTTCTTTGATCGCATAAAATGCTTCTGTCTTTGCCTGTTCACTGCTCATGCCCTGTTCTTCCATCTGAAGAATCGTTGTCAGCATCCGCTCATAATCGATTGGAATGATCTTCTTGAATTTTGGAAGGTATTCTGTAAAGTTATCCAGGATCTTCTTACCAAGTTCGGAATTGGTATTGGCAACATGTTCTTCGATCATGCTCTTTAATTCTCCGACATCCATCTTGGTTGTCACATGTTCGATATGGACCATCTCTTTATTGACTCTTGTATAGAGATCATTTTCCATATCCAGTACATAAGCGACACCGCCGCTCATGCCGGCTGCGAAGTTTTTACCTGTTCCACCAAGAACAGCTACACGCCCGCCTGTCATATATTCACATCCGTGATCTCCGACACCTTCCACAACAGCTGTTGCGCCGGAGTTACGCACTGCAAATCGTTCTCCTGCCACACCGTTAATGAATACCTTACCACTTGTCGCACCGTAGAGTGCAACGTTACCGATGATGATATTCTCTTCGGCTTTATAACGGATTCCTTTCGGCGGATATACGACAAGTTTACCACCTGACAATCCTTTACCGAAGTAGTCATTACTGTCACCTGTGAGTTCCAGTGTCAGTCCCTTTGGAATGAATGCACCAAATGACTGTCCGCCGGCACCTTTACAATGTACTACATAACTGTCTTCATCCAGACCTTCCGGATATCTTCTTGTAATCTCTGAACCAAAGATCGTTCCGAATGTACGGTTTGTATTTGTTACATCTATTTCAATGCTTCTCTTCTGTTTCTTTTCTACAGCAGGAAGAAGTTCTTTTACCAGAACTTTTTCATCCAGTGTCTTTTCAAGTTCAAAGTCAAAAACTTTCTTCGGATTGAAGGTCATCGGTGTCTTTGTGCCTTCATAAGGATTATCCAGAATCTGCTCCAGATTCAGTGTGGATGCACGTTCTGATGTTGGCACATCCTTCACCTTCAGAAGATCTGTTCTTCCTACCAGTTCATCCAGTGTACGGACACCGAATTTTGCCATATATTCACGAAGTTCCTGTGCGATAAAGCGCATGAAATTCACAACATATTCCGGTTTTCCGCGGAAACGCTTTCTAAGTTCCGGATTCTGTGTTGCAACTCCGACCGGGCAGGTATCCAGATTACATACACGCATCATTACACATCCCATTGTTACCAGCGGTGCGGTAGCAAATCCGAATTCTTCTGCTCCAAGGATAGCTGCGATCGCCACGTCACGGCCGCTCATCAGCTTACCGTCTGTCTCGATGCGGACTCTTTCTCTCAAACCATTCTGGATCAGCGTCTGATGTGTCTCGGCAAGTCCAAGCTCCCACGGAAGTCCGGCATTGTGGATCGAACTTCTTGGTGCCGCACCGGTTCCTCCGTCATATCCGGAGATCAGTATCAGTCCGGCTCCTGCTTTGGCAACACCGGCTGCTACAGTACCAACGCCGGCTTCTGATACCAGTTTCACCGTAATCCTTGCATCTTTATTCGCATTCTTGCAGTCATAAATGAGCTGTGCAAGGTCCTCGATGGAATAGATATCATGATGTGGCGGTGGCGAGATCAGACTGACTCCCGGTGTAGAATGACGGGTCTTGGCAATCCATGGATATACCTTTCCTCCCGGCAGATGTCCGCCTTCTCCTGGTTTCGCTCCCTGTGCCATCTTGATCTGGATTTCCTGTGCACTTACCAGATATCTGGAAGTTACGCCGAATCGTCCGGAAGCGACCTGCTTGATTGCGGAACAGCGGTTGGTATCCAGTCGTTCAATTTCTTCTCCACCTTCACCACTGTTGGATTTACCATGTAACTGGTTCATCGCGATTGCCAGTGTCTCATGTGCTTCTTTAGAAATAGAACCGTAAGACATGGCCCCTGTCTTGAATCGTTTTACGATCTCATCTACACTTTCTACTTCTTCAATCGGAATGCCTTTCTTCAGATAATTGAATTCCAGCTGTCCACGTATATTAATATGTTCTCCCTCTGCATTAACCATATCCGTATACTGTTTGAACATATCATAATCACCACGTCTTGTAGATTCCTGAAGCATATGGATCGTCTGTGGATTATAGAGATGTCTCTCTCCACCACTCTTTAACTTATGCTGTCCGACGCTGTTCAGTGTCATATCAACTTCCAGTCCAAGCGGGTCAAATGCCTGAGAATGGCGTGCGATATAATCCGCCGCAATTTCTTCAATTCCGATGCCGCCGATACGACTGACCGTGTCCGTAAAATACTTGTCAATGAATTCCTGTTTCAGTCCGATTGCCTCAAAAATCTTAGCTCCCTGATAAGACTGGATTGTAGAAATACCCATCTTGGATGCAATCTTTATAATTCCTCCCAGCACTGCATTGTTATAATCATCAACTGCCGCATAATAGTCTTTCTGAAGCATATCGGTATCAATAAGCTGTTTGATGGATTCATGTGCAAGATACGGGTTGATCGCACATGCACCATAACCGATCAGTGTCGCAAAATGATGTACTTCTCTTGGTTCTCCCGTCTCCAGAACAATCCCCACAGACGTACGTTTCTTCGTACGTACCAGATGCTGCTGCAATCCGGAAAGTACCAGAAGTGACGGCATTGCCACATGATATTCATCCACTCCTCTATCTGAAAGGATCAGGATGTTAGCTCCTTCGCGGATAGCTCTGTCAACTTCGATGAACAGATAATCAATTGCTTTTTCAAGGCTTGAATTCTTATAATAGATTGTCGGGATCTCTGCAACCTTGAATCCGTCTTCTTTCATATTTTTAATCTTCAGAAGGTCTGTCTCTGTAAGAATCGGGTTGTTGACCTTCAACATCTTACAGTTCTCTGCTTTTTCTTCCAAAAGGTTACCATCTTCGCCAATATAAACCGTTGTGGATGTAACGACCTTCTCACGGATGGCATCGATCGGAGGGTTGGTTACCTGTGCAAAACGCTGTTTGAAATATCCGAACAGATTCTGATGCATATCTGATAATACCGCAAGCGGTGCATCGATACCCATAGCAGCCGTTCCTTCCGCACCATTCTTCGCCATATTCAGGATGGATGTCTTTACTTCTTCATAAGAATATCCAAATGCTTTCTGAAGTCTTCTGCATTCTTCTGCCGTATAAGAAGGAACTTTCTGATTCGGGATCTTCAGATCTTTTAACTCGATCAGATTGTTGTCCAGCCATTCACCATATGGCTGTCTGCTTGCGTAAGTCTCTTTCAGTTCTTCGTCATCAATGACTTTTCCTTTTTTGATATCAACCAGAAGCATCTTGCCAGGATGCAATCTTTCTTTTACTACAATTTTCTCCGGTGGAATATCTAAAACACCAACCTCTGAGGAAAGGATCAGTGTATCGTCATCCGTAATATAATATCTGGATGGGCGCAGCCCGTTTCTGTCAAGTACGGCTCCCATGCAGTCACCGTCACTGAACAGAATAGACGCAGGTCCGTCCCATGGTTCCATCATGGTTGCATAATACTGATAGAAATCTTTCTTTTTCTGGGAAAGGTTTCTGTTGTTCGCCCATGGTTCCGGAATTGCGATCATTACTGCAAGCGGAAGATCCATGCCACTCATAACCATGAACTCAATTGCATTGTCAAGCATTGCTGAATCGGAACCGCTGGTATTAACTGCCGGAAGTACTTCGTGAAGTTTTCCTTTCATACACTCAGATTCCATATTCTCTTCTCTGGCACGCATCTTGTCCGTGTTGCCACGGATGGTATTGATCTCACCGTTATGTACGATGAAACGGTTCGGATGTGCTCTCTCCCAGCTTGGATTCGTGTTCGTACTGAATCTGGAATGAACCAGTGCGATCGCAGAGTCATAATCAGGATCCTGCAGATCCGGGAAGAACAGACGAAGCTGATCTACCAGGAACATTCCTTTATAAGCGATAGTACGGCTGGAAAGGGATGCCACATATGTATCATCTGCACTCTGCTCAAATACACGTCTTACAATGTAAAGCTTACGGTCAAAATCAATACCTTGTTCTACTTTCTTTGGCCTTTCAATAAATCCCTGCATAATGCACGGCATACATTCAACTGCTCTGCTTCCAAGTACATCTGCCTTTACCGGAACTTCTCTCCATCCAAGGAAATTCATTCCTTCGTTTTTGACGATGACTTCAAAAATCTTCTTTGCCTGATTCCTTTTTAATTCGTCCTGCGGGAAGAAGAACATTCCCACTCCGTAATCTCTTTCAGAACCTAAAAAGATGCCGAGAGGTTTACAGACTTTAGAGAAGAATCTGTGAGAAACTTGTAATAAGATTCCAACTCCATCACCTGTCTTACCTTCGGCATCCTTGCCAGCTCTATGTTCAAGATTTTCAACGATTTTCAATGCGTTTGCCACTGTATCGTGACTTTTCTGCCCTTTGATATTAACGATCGCACCGATTCCACAGTTATCATGTTCGAATTCGGAACGATACAGTCCATGATGCTGGACTACATTTCCTTCTTTCATACACCTGTTCCTTTCTTTTGTTTTTTCCTACTATATCACAAGGTTTTACTATTGTAAAGAGGAAAATTACCCTAAATTATCAGATTATTAGTCTTCTTTATGTTTTGTACAAAAAAATCTGACAATTTACATTGTCAGATTTTCATTTTCAGTCTTTAGCTCCGGTTTTTCTTCAATCCGCTGGATCAGAACAAACATTGTTGATGCGATCATTGCACATACAACCGTAATCACACCGATCCGCATGTTATCTTTCAACATCCAGTTATAGAGTCCGTATCTGGTAGCCAGTACAGACAACAGGTTCATCGCCATATGTGCTGCTGCCGGTGCCTTCAGCGAACCGTATTTTTCATATACATATGCCAACATCAGTCCCAGTAAAAATCCATAAAGCATCTGTACCAGATTCACATGTAATACACCAAATACAACTGATGAATAAACCATCGCATATACAAACGAACTTTCCTTTTCCATTCTTCTGAAGAACAGTCCTCTGAATACATATTCTTCACAAATCGGAACCAGTACTGCCAGACATAAGATCTGTATAGCAAGCGGCGCCGAATACATGGCATTCATCGTTGTCTTGTAGCTTGCATCTACCGCAGACAGATTCCCGATGATGATCAGGTTATTCAGTCCCAGGCTCATGGCAAGTGCCATAATAAGCGCCGCCGGATATTTCCACAAAGGTGCTTTTTTATCCGGTATGATACCTGCTTTTTTCTCTTTCTTTCTGTCACCGTGATACAAAATTGCCATCACAGGAATCGTAACAAGCGCTGACAGACCTTCCACCCATGTTGTATAATCAATATATTTATTCAACATCTTCTCATAAAAGCCCATCAGCTTATTCTGATCAGACATCAATGCTTCTAATGCCGCCTGCGTCTGATAATGCGTCTTCATATATGCCACCATCATGGCCGCCATGACTACCATGCCTACACCGATTCCAATTCCCCATTTGATCAGGAGTGGACCCCACATCTTCCAGAAACGTTTTCCCGGTGTCTCAATTGGCTTTCGCTTTTTATCCTGCTCCTGGTGATAATGGTATCCTGGCTGGTCGTGTCCGTTCTGCCATTCTTCCATAATTATCCTCACTTTCATCTGTTGCTTCGTATCATATACTGTTCTATTCTACTTCTGCGTGAGGAAACATGCAATAAAAAAACTATAAACTTTTTACAATTTAATCTTAACTACATCAACATCCAGATTCCATAAGAATTTATCCAGATCCTTAAAGGATATGAATACTGTTGCTGTATTTTCCAGTGGATGAATTCCCATACTTTTACATCTGCTTAAGTTTTTATCGATAAAGAATTCCACCGCATGTTCCGTATCGTTCATCAGGGCAAAAGGTGTAACGCTTCCCTGTTTTACACCAAGATATTTTTCCAGACGTTCTTCGGAAGCAAAGCTTAATGTTCCTGCCCCAAGCTGTCTTCCCAGTGCCTTCAGATCTACCTTTGTCTTCTCATCAGCTGTGATCAGGAAATGTCTCTTTCCCTTTGAATCTCTTAAGAATAAGTTCTTACACAATGTTCCTTTTTCCGGGAGTCCCAGCCGGTCCATATCCTCCATTGTATGCACGGGCTCGTGTTCTACCACCTCGTACTTAATTCCCATCTTGTTTAACGCATCATATACTCGCTGTTTCTGGTCTTCCATGCTGTTACTCCTTTCTAATTCGAATAGTGTACTACAATATTGGCAGTCACCATTCCCTTTCCTGTATTTTTATACACATAATCATCAAAAGCATTATACGAAGCCGCATCTCCGGCTTTCAGCACATATTCATGATCTTTAAAGATCAGTGTCAATTCTCCGGAATACACGGTAATGAATTCTCTCGTACCATTCATC
>JABLTQ010012341.1_pt1 | contig 13500 bp, 16 predicted proteins | sample 7160101 | NCBI WGS metagenome assembly JABLTQ01 (sample SAMN14651228, study PRJNA627086) | human gut metagenome | isolation source: feces | host: Homo sapiens
AGTGGGACAATGGCCGCACGCTGCCGCTCGCCCCCGGCGAGGACAGCTTCACCGTGCTGCCGCCCAAGCTGACCACCCTCAAGCTGTATATGCCCCTGACCGCCGATCTCTACGAGCGAAACGAGTACGGCGAATTTGACGATAGCAGCACACTTCTGGAGGGTCGTGAGCTGCGCGGCTATCAGGATCAGATCACGGCGGCGCTGGTGAAAAACCGGATGCCGGAGGAGGCGGAGCGAGGGCTCATGCATTGGTATGATGAAGTCGACAGCGTCAATACCAAGGTGCGCACCGCCGTCTTCACCGTGGAGGAGCGTGATCGCCAGCTCTGGGGTGTGGCGGAATGCCGCGTCGCCGGGGAATTATCGGACACAGAACTGGAAACCTTAAAGGAATACCTCACCGGACAGGCATCGGACGGCTGGGGCGAGGGCTTTGAGCAGCGGGATATCCTTGTGGATGGTGGAAGTGAACTGTATGTCCACCTCTGGAACTCGGACGAGTGGAGCATCCAGACGGAGCAGGAGCTTTTCTCTCCCAAGTTGGCGGAGGGTCTCCCGGAGCTGTGCTTCTCTACCCTTGCCAGCACCGGCGAACTCATCTGCATCAAGCGCGGCGAGAGCGGCTACTATCCGAGTGACTGGAGCACGGACAATCCGCAGCAGAACCACGAGCTGGCAGATTACAACAACGAACGCCTCGGCGTAACACAGGAACAGCGATTGGCGATGGAGTGCGGCAGCATGCACGGCTTATCCCAGTTCTAAGATAAGCCGTGTAATCCCGTGAGTTTTGTTATCCGAGGAGTTTCCCCGAATACAAGGAAACCCATCGGGTATACACAAAAGTTACAGGATAATCTATTCTCGTAGAAACCAAATAACATCGGTCTTTTCATCTCCTTTTTCCTTTTCAGGTGCTGGCAATTTTGCAGGGAGGCCGCGTTCTCGTAAGATTTTGTTTGCTTGATCTGAGGTAACGGTGGCATAAATCATGGTGGACTGAATAGATGAATGTCCCAAAAATGCTTTAATTGCAGGCAGCGAACATCCGCATGCCAGCATATCAACTGCAATCGTATGGCGAAATGCGTGTGGGGTATAGGCTTTTTGCTGGAATAACCCTGGATGTAATTTTTTAGCCATATTCACATACTTGGAAACAACTTCCTCTACACACGAAATCGTCATATGCTCGTTTCGCTGGCTCGAAAAAACATGACGGTTTTTGTCTCCATAAAATAAACCTGCCTGTTTGAAATGAACTCTCAATAGATCTGCACATTCATTGGGGATAACAATTCGCCGGGCCTTGCTTCCTTTGCCCACCAAGCGCACACGGGTTTCTACACCAAAAGTAACATCATTTGCAGTTAGGTCGCAAAGCTCCTGCGCTCTGGCGCCGCTTGCATAGAGAAAACTCATGAGGACAACATCTCTCCGCCCGCAAATTGTTTGTCGATTTGGCAATGACAATAATATCTGCATTTCTTCTGGCAAAAAGAATACGACATCATCTCCGCTTCTTTTAGAGGCCCTCTTTCTCTCGGTTCCCAGAACGCAAGACGAAAATGCTCCGGCAGATACCACATCTCTTCTCAATGCGAATTTAGCAAAGGAAGACAGCGCAGCAAGGCGTTGGTTCCTGGTTTGTTTACTGCAGCCGCGTGTGGTTTCTATCCATGACAAAAATCCATCAACTATACTGCTGTCCAGTACAGAGAACGTTACTTTACCCGCAGGGATCCCCTTTTCTTCTAAGAAAATGAAAAAGATCCGCAAGGCTGCTTTGTAAGATCGGATTGTATTTTCACTGACACCTTTCGTGTCTGGAAGATAGCTGTCAAAAAATTCGGTCAACAGCCTTATAAATTCCATACCTCGCTTCATTCGTCAATCACCTCCGGGAAGATATTGTGCTTCCTTGTATAGTCCGTAATCAGAGTATGGTCTCGCTGGAAAAAATCGTAGTTTGCCTGCAAGTATTTATCGGTCTCTCTTAGGTCGCAATGTCCGAGATATGTGGATATGAAAGGAACGGCATCGGCAAAATCAAGCGGCGTTTGCAGTAATTGGTCAAATGCTTTTGCCACAAATGTGTGCCTGAAGCAGTGGAGGCACGGCCCGCGCTCATATTTCCGTACCCGTTCAAAATCAATGCCGCAGTCCTGTAGAAGATGTCCCATCCTTTTCCGGGCCCACTCTGCTGAATAGCGTCTTCCGCTGGTGCTATTTACAAACAGATATTCTCTCTGTGGTACAATAGATAAATACGCTCGAATGAGTTCTGTCAGTGAAATATCCATAGGCACATACCGTTGCTTGTCATTTTTGGCGTGTCGGACAAATAGCACCCCTAAATTCAAGTCTATATCTCTCGTTTCCATCTTCAACGCCTCATTTCTGCGCAAACCGCATCCGTACAGCATCCGTAATAAAATACAAAATAGGACTGCACTTTCTGGATTATAATCGCTATATGGAAGACTATCAGCGGAGGCTATCATTCTTTTCCATTCTTCATCGCTAAAAACATACGGCGCATAGGTATAAGAACACCGCGGGTATTCCGGTTCAAATGCGGTAATGTTTATAGAACGCAAATATTTTGAAAGCCCCCTGTAGCGTGCAATGTAGCTTACTTTATTTGCGCTTGTACCACATATCGTAGAAAGCCATTGGTTGATAATGCTTTCACTGAGACATTTTTCGAAAGTATGATTTTGCAGCAAAAAAGAATCCAGACTCCTAAGCATGATTTCATGGTTACGTGTGCTTCGCCCAGCCGATAAAAGCAACTGTAGATAATTGCTAAACTCAACAGCCAGGAAACTTTTGAAATCATTTTTCATTGGGAACCCTCCCCATGTTGCTTAGCCACTCTTTAAGTTTATCTGTTGCTGGAGGGACGGCAACTGCACACCGTCTAAGATTTTCAATATCCAGTCGGACATAATTGTTAAAACAAAGCGAGCTTTGATGCCCTAAAACCTTTTGTACAACAGAATAGGGAATATCTTCTGCCACCAACTCCGTCGCCAGGCTCATGCGCAGTGCGTGCGGGCCAGTTTTTCTCCTGTCGGTGTCTATACCTGCCTTCGCCAAATAGCGAGACATTTCATGATGCGCTACAGTTTGCCCAATTGGTGTAAACGGACATTGTACCCGTAAAAATATATTCTCACTGTCCGAACTGGGACGGCCCTTTGTTAGATAGGCTAAAAGAGCTTCTTTAACATCCGGTAAAAGTTCCAGTCTTGCAGATACACCGGTTTTTTTCTGAACAAATTCGATGGTATTTGTATCCCAATGAATATTTTTCTTTTTCAAGTTGCAGATATCAGACGTACGGATGCCGAGTCGTGCGGCCAGCAGCAACATGGCACGGTCCCGTAATCCTTTGTCGGTACTTTTATCTACAACATTTAGAAGCTTTTGGATTTCATCTTTTGAATAGACAGTAGGCATGGGTTTTGCGCGGCGAACCGCGGGGACAAATTCAGCCAAATTCAACGGATGAATCTGCTCTTGATAAAGATATTTCATGAGTTTTCTAACTGCACAGCGAAAGTTCTCTTTCGAGCCACTTGCTGAAAACGCTGCATAGAGGATCTGTGCGTTAATTTCCTTTAGATCTGAAATCCCTTGCTGTTCTACGAAATGAAGAAATTCGTAACAATACAGATCTTGAAGTTTGCGTGTACCATCGCTAATAGACTGCTTACAGAGCATTTCATCGAATCTCTCAAAGACACCGCTAAAGTGCTTTAAATCTTTCTGCTTTTTCCGTGTATGGACTACGACATATGGTCTTTTGCTTAGAATGTCATTCAGCCGTCTCACATAAAAAGACATGTAAAACTGTCGACCGCTGGAGATTCTGCCACCATGTGTTGCCAAATAAGTTTCACCTACGGCTTCGGTGTACTCAAGGATTTGATTCTCTCTCATGTAGCGATCTACTCTGCCCATGGCTTCACGGTAATGTCGAATAGACTCGCTGGGGTACTCCTTTTCGTGTAGTTGGGAAAGAAGATCCTCCCACAACTGCGGCATATTGCCCGTGACAATTTCACATTTCATGGAATGCACCACCTTCTATATTTCTGAATGGCCTTTGCCTTTTTCAGAATACAAGACGGTGGTGCATTGAGCAATATTATCCCAGCAGCAGAATTTAGAAAGGTGTGATATAAGTGAATGATATGAAAACTCCTCGGATAACAAAACTCACGGGATTACACGGCTGGAACACTCCTGGCGCTGACCCCGGTTACTATGAGCAGAAGATGGGAGGAATGAAGTTTGGCTAAGAAAGTGTTTGCCGTTTATCTGGCAAAAGAGGACGTTCCAAACAGCGAAGCCTACGCAACGCTGGAACTGCCCGCCTCCCCGTGGGAGCTGTGGGACGCGATGGAAAAGGTGCGGCTGAAGGATGGCGAAGCACTGTACATGGAGATCGACGATTACTATGCTTTCGAATATCTTGCCCCGCATTTAGAGGAGCTGGATATCAGTCTCAACGAGCTCAACGACCTTGCCGCAAGGCTTGCGACGTTGGATGAAGTGCAGGAGGTTGCCTTTGACGGTTTCCTGCGCATGGAGGTGCAGAATAAAGTCGATACCAACGGCGGTGTCATCACGCTGCAGGATCTGCGGGATCTGGCGGTCAGCGCAAAAACAGACTGCTATCATGTGGTGGATGCCGCGGATGACGCCCAGCTTGGCCGCTTCTATGCGGAAAACGAGTTCGTCCCCGAGCTGGACGGTATATCCGACGAGGTATTCGAGATGCTGGACTTCGCCGGCATCGGGAGAATGATGCGATGCAGTGAAAACGGCGTATTTGTGGGCAGCCTGTATGTGCTGCAGGATGGCGAGCTGATAACCGCGCCGCCTGTCCAAAAGACGCTGCCGGAAAAGCCGGGATACCTCTTCCGGCTCACGCTTGGACTGCATCCCGACATTGGAGGTAACCGCACGACGGAGCTGGATCTTCCGGCGTCAGAAGAAGTGCTGGCTGCGGCACAGGAGCAGCTCGGCACCCTGAATTGGGAAAACACCGTTGTCCTCAACTATGACGGCATTCTTCCCAACGCCGCCTTTTTCGCAGACCTCCCCTCTGAACTGGAGGCATTCAACGAGTTCGCCAAAGCAGTACAGGATATGTCCTCGCCTGAAAAGCAGCTTCCGAAGTTGAAGGCTCTGCTGGAACAGTTTGAAGTACAGGACATTGCAACCGCCATAAGCCTGACAGAGTGCCTGGATGACTACGTCCTCACACCGGAGATCAGCTCGCCGCAGGAAACTGCCATCGACCAGCTTCACTTCATGACGGATGACCACTCAGTGGAATTGCTGCTTTCCCATGTAAACCTCTACGCCTACGGCTGCGACCTCATCAAGGAGGACAACGCAGTGCTCTCACCCTACGGTCTGCTGCACCGTGCGGACTATCAGCCCATGCTGACGCCGGTACAGAAAGCATCAGAAGCGAATATGGCGATGAGATGAGCAAAGCAGCTTACAACCTCTCCAGGCATTTCCGCGCAGCATAGGCGATAAAATCTTCCGGCGTGAGGACTTCGTCATTATGTGGAATCTCACGCCATCTTTTCTGTACATCAGGATCAGGGCTACACATTGCCACCGCCATTGCAATCCGGATCTCTTTTCTGACCTCATCTACGGTGGTGTTGTGTCTACGTGCAACTTCTAACAGTGCGGTATCGGCGCTTATGTTCTTCCTCTTCATGGTATCACTCCTTGCTATTTTGAGCGGGTGCCGTTCTTGTAGAACTACAATAGCACAGAGGTTTAGGGGAAAAGCGTCGAACGCAGTCGAAAAAAACAGAGGTCTGCAAAAAAGCAAACCTCTGCACCGGTGTTACCGCAATTCGTCGACCAAAGTGTCCAGCACATTCATCACCTTGCGCTGCCCTTCTGGGGACAGTGTTTTCAATCGCTCGGAGAGCTCTGTGGCGTGAAGCAACGTTGCCGCATCCAAATTATCCTGAAGCAGCTCGTCCGTTCCAACCTTGAGTACATTGGCGATGGTAACCAACTTATCCAGTTTTGGTGCTTTGACTCCGCGCTCGACCACACTCATGTGGTCTACGCTGTATTCCACGGCAGCAGCAAGGTCCTCCTGCGTCATACCGGCACGCTCACGGGCAGCTTTGATTCGTTTTCCCAATGCAACCTGATCCATACAGCAATCTCCTTTTGAACGGAATCCGTTCTTAAAGTATATTGGAGATGTTATTCGATTCACAGGAGCAAGAAGAACGGTAACCGTTCTGTGTGGACGAAACAGAAAAAATAAACAGCAAGGGGCCGTATTCCCAGATGGGGACAGCGGACCCTCCTTTTTTGCTCATTTTGTTCCCTAATCCGGGATAGTGGTCTCGGAAAGGAGCAGAAATGCGAGAAGAAAAATTGTTGAATTACCTGAAAGGAGCATGTACTGGGCGAAAATACAGAGTGAACGGTGCTGAACTGGAAGCAGCCCTCGGGATTAGCGGAACAGATCTTCGTAAACTGGTAAATCGTATGAGGCGCAAGGGTATTCCCATCGGGAGTGATCGATGCGGATATTTCTACGCTGCGAATGCCGGCGAAGTCTACTCCACGATTCAGCAGCTTCAAAGCATGGAAAATGGACTGGCGGCAGCAAGGCACGGATTAGAGCGGTCACTGGATGCGTTTCCCTTGAGAGAAGGTGCATCTTGAACAGCTTTATCCCCTGGGTGGGGGGCAAAGGTAAGCTGCTGTGGATCATTAACAAGATGGCACCGGAGCGATATAGCCGCTTTATCGATGTGTTTGGGGGCAGCGGCACAGTAACCATGAACCGCCCTACTCGGCAGGGGTGCATGGAGGTCTACAACGACTTCAACGGGAACCTTACCAACCTGTTTTGCTGCGTGAAAAACCGCACCCTTGCGTTGCTTTCAGAATTGGGCTTCTTGCCGTTGAATACGCGGGACGACTTCAATGTCCTTTACAAGTTCTTCTCCAGAGGTGAGTTCACGGATGATTACCTGCAGGAGGAAATGAATCTGACAGAGGTCTACTTGAAGCCTCCCGATGCTGAAGCCATCCGCGCTCTTATGCTGGAACGCGCTCCGCGTGGAGATATCCGCCGTGCCGCAGATTACTTCAAACTGGTTCGCTACAGTTTTAGCGGCAGCGCCAAATCCTTCGGCGGCAAGCCCTGCGACATACGCCGCTTCTTTCATCTCATTTGGGAGTGCTCCCGCCGACTGGCAAATGTCATCGTGGAAAATAAGGATTTTGAGGATGTCATCCGCCAGTATGACCGGGAGGATGCCTGGATCTACTGCGACCCGCCCTACTTTGAGGCGGAGTGCTATGAGGTGGGCTTCCCAAAAGCGGATCACCAGCGGCTCCATGACACACTCATGAATTGTCGCGGGTATGTTATGGTGTCCTACAACTACTGCCCGTACATTTCAGAACTTTATAAAGAGTTCTTCATCTTTCGCACTGTCCGTCCCAACAGTATGTCCCAGACAGCAGGTAGCGAGTACGAGGAAGCTATCATCACCAACTATGATCCTCGGAAAGCCTGCTGGCAGCTGACTTTGGACAGCTTGCTGGATGGCAGCAGCGATACTCGTTATGAGCTGATGCACGAACCTACCCTCGCCATCAAAACACCTACCAAAGAAAAATGAGGAGGAACCACACTATGAACTTTATTCTTACCAGAGACAAGGCCATCACCATCCCGCCTGCAGCTACGAAGCTAAGTGGCATCCCCGACAACGCGAAGTTAGAGCTGACCACGCTGGACGGAGCTGTGATCCTGACGAAATTCAAAATGACCACAATGGAATATGTCAAGTTGCTTACGGCGTTGACCGCCCATGTTGGTCAGATGCTCCTGTCCTTGCGGGACACCTGTGGCCACTGTGACGAGTGCGATGAAGACGGTTGTGTTTACAATAATCTGTCAATCGAAGAACTTTGCCGACCTTCTGTCACCGTTCCCGATTGGGCCCGAGAGGAAGCAGACATCGCGCCCGACGCCAAGCTGGACTGCTATGTGGATGAGGACTCCGGCGTGATTACCGTCTGCGAGGCAGACAATGACTTCGACCTCTCCGATGTATCGCCTGTAATCCTGTACGCTCTGCGCAAGTCTGGCTGTTGTTTGTCCGCTCTGGAAGATGCGCTGATGGAGAATAATATTATCTACGATAAGTGATGACAGAAGTATTCGGAACAGAATCGAGGTGAAAAGCCCAAATGAACAAAACCTATCTCTATCCCTATTCCTCTGCTGAGGCCAGAGAACGAAATGAGCTTTCGCTTTGGAGGGAAAGCCATCGCGCCAATATTGCCTGCCGCGACGCCATCGAGGATGCCATCCGTCGGAGCTTTGACGGAATGCATCTGGACAAGGACTGTACCTCACTTGTGCTGGAGAAATACGGTTATAAACGCACTGCGTGGGTACTTGCCAATACCCTGCATGAACTCAAGTGGGATGGTCGCTTCAGCCATGCCAATAAACAGTGGGCTGAGCGGCGCTACATTCCGCAGGATGAGCGTCACAATGCCGAGATCACTGCCCGAAGCCATCCGGCTGTTCTGGATGGCTTTGTATCTTTCTATCGCAAGGCAGTGCAGGCACTGAATCTGTTCGGAGCAGAGCATTGCGTTGGTGACCGCGCCGAGCAGGACTTCACCGGCAAGGTGCTGGTGCTGTCGCCAGATACTCTCAAGGAATCCTGTTGGAGTCAGGAAAACCAACTCTGGTATGCCCATGATGGCTTCGGCTGCAGGCCCCATGCCATTGGCCGCTCGGTGCGCTGCACCTGTCTGGGTGACGGTGAGATGACCCGCTGGAATCGACATGAGTTCATCGGTGTGCTGGACGAAAAGTATCTTCCTGACTGGGCGCGGGAGAAGCTCATGGAGCTGACCGCACCACGGCAGGAGGCGCCGACCACAGGTGAGATGAAGCTGGAATGATCGGAGGTGAAACAAGTGCAGCGCATCTGCATTGATAACCACAACCGCATCCTCTATTACAGCAATCCTGCCGGATACATCGCAGAAAAGGAGGCGGTGGTGGATACCATGTTCCAAACGCAGGAACTGGAGAGTTTTCTGCAAAAGCAGGCTCTCACCATCCGCTGGGAGGACGGTGTCTATGACCGCCTCCTGCTGGGGCAGCGCAGCGGCCGCTTCGACCCAGAGGCTCCGCCCCTGAAGAACTGCCGTGTATGGCAGCTCTCGCGGGACAGCCCCATCAATATCCGTTTCGTTTCCTATGAGACGATGGTACAGCGATTCGGTCATCCGAGCCGAAAGAGCTATGAGATGGTCTATGACGGTCAAGTCGGTACCAACGACCTAGAGGAGATCTACACCATCTTCCGCAACCCCGTTCCCAGCTATGACGGCCGACCCATCGGCATCTCGGATGTGCTGGAACTATACGACGAAGGCGGCAGTGAGTTCTATTACTGCGACCGCATCGGCTTCCAGCAGATCGAGTTTGCACCCCAGCAGGAAATGGATATGAGCCTGTGAAATGAGCACCTGACCGGGTGCTTTTTTCATATCCAAATCAGAAAAGGAGGAATCCCAATGCCCAAAGCCCAAACCAAGGCAACAGCTCCCACCCCTGCACCGGATACCCCGCTCCCCGTGGAGTACGCCGTGCGCATCTATCCCGTGAAGGACAGCAAGTACACCCTCGCCAACGCCAATGTGGACATCAACGGCGTATTTGCCATTCGCGGCGTGAAGGTCATCCGCGGCGAGAAAGGGCCCTTTGTCGCCATGCCTCAGTACAAGGACAGCCGCGGCGACTTCCACGACATCTGCTTCCCCTGCACGAAGGAGGCTCGCCAGCAGTTCAACGATGCGGTGCTGGATGCCTATGAGCAGTCATTCCGACAGCCCCAGCAGACGAACCATGCTCCCGCTACGGAACAGACCATGTAATCACCCACAACACAAAACATATAACTTGGAGGAAATTATCATGAAGAAGTTTATCAAGAACACCGTCAATTCCATCCGCGCCAACGCCATCCGCCTTGCCGCGACCTATCGCTCTGGCGAGGGTTACATCGACACCGCCGTCAAGATCCTCATCGCCGTGGTGCTGGGTGCTCTGTTGCTGGCAGGTCTCTATGCTCTGTTCGGCGATGTGGTCATGCCCACGCTGAACAAGCGCATCACGGAGATGTTCAACTACGCTGGTTAATCGTGATGTCTGTCCTACAGGGGACACTGTTCCTCATCGGACTTATGAGCGCGGCATGGACGGATCTCCGGCACAGGCAGATCTATGACCTTTCCAGTATCATTATCGCAGGGGCGGGGCTGATTTCCTTCAGCCCCGCCCACCTTTTGGGCCTACTGCTGTCCGTTCCGTTCCTGCTGGCAAGCAATAGAGGGCGCGGCGGCATGGGAGATGCGCTGCTTATCGCCGCTTCCTGCTTCCTGCTGGGTGTCCTGCGCGGCGGCGCTGGACTGGTGCTGGCGCTCCTGCTGTACTGCCTTTTTTATCTTGTGGCAGTCATTGTACGGACACTGCGCGGAGCGGAACGCCCACCAGAGAGCTATCCGCTTGCGCCATTTCTCGCAGTTGGTTTTATCACCGCATATAACATCTAAAACGAAGGAGGACTTGCTCCATGAGTATTTTCAAAAACCGCACGGTCATCGGCGTCATCTGCATTCTGCTGGCGTTGGTGATCTGCTTCGGCATCACGCCGCTGTTTAATCGGGGGATCAGTCAGAAGGCAGAGATCGTCCGCGTCACAAAGGACATTCACGCCGGTGAACTTATCACCAAGGATATGGTCACCACGGCCGAGGTCGGTTCCTACAATCTCCCCTCCGGCCTCATGACCGTGAAAGACAATGTAGTGGGCAAATACGCCAAGGCGGACCTTGCCGTTGGCGATTATATTCTCGCTGCCAAGCTCTCGGAAGCGCCCGCCGCCGAGAATGCTTATCTCTATAGTCTGGATGGCACGAAGCAGGCTATCTCCGTCACCATCAAGAGCTTCGCCACAGGACTGTCCGGCAAGCTCCAGAGCGGCGACATCGTATCGGTCATCGTGGCGGACTACCCGGAGGACGGTGAAACCACCATCCCCGCCGAGCTGCAGTACGTGGAGATCATCTCTGTTACCGCCAGCACCGGCTATGACGCCAATACCGGTGAAGCAAAGGGTGACGAGAAGGAGCTGCCCTCTACCGTGACTTTCCTCGTTCTGCCGGAGCAGGCCAAGGTGCTGGCGGAGCTGGAGCAGGTCGCCAAGCTCCACTTGGCTCTCGTCTACCGCGGTACGGTGGACGGCGCAAAGCAGTTCATCGAAGCGCAGGACGAACTCATTGAGGAGCTGTACGCCGAGCCGGAGGAGTCTTTCGCAGAGAGCGAAAATGCTGATTCTGTTGCTGCTAAGCCCGATAACGAGGTGATGGAATGAATTTCAAGAAAGCCGGTATCTTTCGACGCAGCTCCGAGGGATTGGAACAGCCAGAAGTACAGAACGACAGCGGCGGCATGCTGGCGGTTTGGGGCAGTCCCGGCAGTGGCAAGACGGTAACGGCGGTGAAAATCGCAAAAATGCTTTCCGCCAAAAAGAAGAATGCTATTCTTCTTCTCTGCGACATGACTGCCCCTATGCTTCCCTGCATCTGTTCTCCAGATGAACTGGAATGTGAGAGATCCCTGGGCAATATCCTTGCTGCTGCCCGCATTGGAGAAAATCTCATCAAGCATAACCTTGTCACCCTCAAGCGCAGCAACTATCTCACTGTGCTGGGATTACTCAAGGGTGAAAATGAGTACAGCATTCCGCCTTTTACCGAAAAGCAGGCAATAGAGCTGCTGGATGGGCTGCGACAGATCGCACCCTATGTCATTGTGGACTGTGGCAGCTATATTGCAAACGATATTCTCTCCGCTGTAGCGCTGATGGAGGCTGACAGTGTTTTGCGCCTTGCTAACTGCGATCTCAAAAGCATCAGCTACTTTTCCAGTCAGCTTCCATTGTTGAAGGATGCCAAGTGGGATGCAGACAAACAGTATAAAGTGGCGGCAAATATTAAGCCTTTTCAAGCGGCGGACCATATTGGCAAAGTGCTCGGCAGTGTGACCTTCAAATTGCCTTATTCGCAGGAATTGGAGGAGCAGTATCTCGCCGGCAATCTGTTTTCTGACCTTTCTCTCAAGGACAGTCGCGCCTTCCGCAAGGAGTTGGAAAAGATCATCGAGGAGGTGTTTTGACATGGCCCTTGGAACAAAGAGAAGTGCTTCACTCTTTGCGGCAAACGCAGAAAAAAGAGAAGCGTTAGAATTCCATGACAGCCCAGAGTTAGATGTCGTTCCGGTTGTGGTGGACGACACGCCGCAGCGGACCTTGAACACTGATGCCAGCACGGTCGGACGGACTCACAACCTGTTCTTTACACCGGAAACGGAAAGCAAAGACTTTGGCTCCGTGCTACAGGAAGTACAGGAATACATCTCTGGCTCCTATTCCTCCCTTATCTCTCAGGGTGGCGAAGATGCAAAAGAGCAGCTTCAACGCTATATCACCAAGTACCTGCAGGATCAACGTATCGCCGTAGCAGGCATGACGCAGACGGAACTGACGGACGCCATCTATTCTGAGATGGCTGAGTATGGCTTTTTGACCAGCTACATCTATGGAGACGGCATTGAGGAGATCAACATCAACTCGTGGCGAGATATCGAAGTGCAGTATTCGGATGGCAGAAATGAGAAATTGGAAGAGCATTTCGACTCGCCGGAACACGCCCTCGCCGTCATCCGCCGTATGCTCCACGCCTCCGGTATGGTGCTGGACAACGCCAGTCCTCTGGTCACGGGACACCTGACCCGCAACACCCGTATTGCCGCTATGAAGTCCCCCGTGGTGGATGAGGATGTGGGTGTTGCCGCCTCCATCCGAATTGTCAACCGCCACAATCTCAGCCGTGAGGATCTGCTCCGCAGCGGCACAGCCACAGAAGAAATGCTGGACTGGCTTTCCGTATTTTTGCGCTATGGGATCTCCATCTGCGTGGCGGGGGCCACCTCCTCCGGTAAGACCACGGCGGCAGGCTGGCTGCTGACCACCATACCCGACAGCAAACGCATCTTTACCATCGAGAATGGCTCCCGTGAGCTGGAGCTGGTGCGGGAGGAAAACGGAAAGGTAGTCAACTCGGTGGTCCACACCCTGACCCGCGACAGTGAAAATGAGCGTCAGCGGATCGATCAGATTGCACTGGTAGATATCTGCCTGCGCTTCAACCCAGATATCCTGGTGGTGGGCGAGATGCGCGGTGCCGAGGCCAATGCAGCGCAGGAGGCCGCCCGCGTGGGTGTGGCGGTGTTGACTACCATCCACTCCAACTCCTGCGAGGCGACCTACCGCCGCATGGTGTCCCTGTGCAAACGAGCCGTGGATATGTCCGATGAAACGCTTCTCAGCTA
>JABLTQ010000881.1_pt1 | contig 13468 bp, 9 predicted proteins | sample 7160101 | NCBI WGS metagenome assembly JABLTQ01 (sample SAMN14651228, study PRJNA627086) | human gut metagenome | isolation source: feces | host: Homo sapiens
ATTTTTTTCATAGCCGATACACCTCTTTCTAATATGCTAAATCAATATAATACCTGTCACATTCTGTTTATACTGTTCTTACTAATTTCAGTATATCTATACAAGCGAACATTTCAATACCATTGGCGTGAACTGTCATTTTTTGGCGTGAATTGTACCTCATCTCACCTATTTATATAAAAACGTGGAAAAAAATTGTAATCATACAACCTTCTTCCACGCTTATTACTATTGATTATATTTTCTATTTATCATTCAAAATAATAAAGATATACATCCTCTAAATCTATATCATTGTCCACCCTTACAGCCTCCTCTGGAAGCTCATCTCCGACAAGCCTTAATACCATACCGTTCTTTCTCTGCCTGATATTTCCTATATGGTACTTTCCCTGCAAATCAGCTACATCTGAAAGAGTGCAGACAACTTCACCAACCTTGCCCTGCATATTCTCTATAAGCTGTGAAGGTGTTCCTGTTGCAATTATCTCACCATCCTTTAACAAAAGCACTTTATCCGCTATACACTCAATATCACTTACAACGTGCGTTGCGAATAATATAATCTTATCTCTGGATAATTCGGCAATATAATTACGGATACCTATTCTTTCCTTAGGGTCAAGACCTGCTGTCGGTTCATCAAGTATAAGTATCTTTGGGTCACCCAATAACGCCTGTGCAAGAAGCACACGCTGTTTCATACCACCAGAGAAACCTCCTATCTTCTTATACGCAACTGATGTAAGATTGACTACTTCAAGCAATTCATCTATCTGCTGATTAACCTTTTTAATAGTCACATTTCCAGCTTCATCAACAGACTTTACACTCTTAACACCTTTTATCTCTGCCATATACTTAAGAAATGCCTTAGGCGAAAACTCCTCATAAAAGCCCTGTTGCTGTGGCATATATCCTACAACCCCACGAAACTTTGCCCCAAGCTTTAATATGTCAACAAGCTCCCTAGATACTGTATTATCTGCACTATCTTCACCATCACTATACATTATGCTTCCGCCATTCTTATCACGGCTGACATTATCTGTTATCAGATTAATCATCGTACTTTTGCCTGCACCGTTAGCACCAAGTATTCCATATACTCCCGGCGTAAATGTATAATTTATCCCTTTCAAAGCTTTGACATTTCCATATGTTTTCTTTAAATCTGTAATCTTAAGTTCCATAATAACCCTCCATACTTCTCATACCAAATAGCTTTTATTTAATGGATATTCTGTCTATATAATATTTAAAAATATTATTTTATATTTTTACGGTATGTTGCACAGGCTATCACAAGCATTATTACAAATACTACAATAAGCAGAATTATGCTTTTTACATTATAGCCATATGTATTAAACAGTCTGTTAATATCCATACCAACAACTATTGATAACTTTTGCGCCCAGTTTACACCTAATATATATATAACGTGTGGTATTAACATAACAAATGAAACCATTAACGATACTTTATAGCTAAATCTATAAGATATAATATAAGCTGTAAATGCAACAACAAGCATCCATATAAGCCTGTATACACTACACCAGATAATATATGCCAGAATACTTATATTAACTGGAAAATCCTTAAACATCTGTAAACACCATATACTTTGTGTAAGCTGGTTATATACATAACGGTCAGATATATTATGTACATTAATTATAGTTGATATCAGCCACAATAATGTGGTTATTATGAAGACCTTTAACATTTTATTATTCCATAACCTTACTCTTCCTTTAGATGAACGTATATGGGCTGTCATTTTATTCTGCCTTTCAAAAGCATAGTCCCCTGCAAATAATAATATAACTATAATAATACTTATAAAATTCACGCTCTCATTGCTAGAATACATTCTTTCTCCAAGTATATCATTATAATTGGCTGGATTAACTATAACTGCTGATGCTGACCTGTTATCATTAATTTCATTAACATAATCAACTGCCGTCTGCATTACATCTATGTTACGCTGCTCTTTTAACAACTCCTCCTTTTTATATAACATTGCAGCTTCATCCTGCTTTGCTTCTTCTAACTCATCTCTTAAATCTGTTATATAGGCTTCCACATCTTCATCCGGCGCACGTCCATCAAATTCCTTATAGAATTTATTAACCATATAATTGGTATTAGTGTAATCCACTCCTCGTTGAATTTTAAATGTCATAAGCACATACACCAATACAATTATAAATAGAATTCCCTTCTGTATTACAAGCGTCTTATATATTTCCATTAAAAGAAGCGACATTTTATACATCAGTTTCTGTATCAATATATGTATTTTATCAAGCATAATATCAATAATATTCTTCTTTCTGATAGTATGCTTTGATGAATACACAACTATATTTCCAACAAGACTTATAAGGAATATAACCGCAGTCATAACAAATGTAGTAGTACTTATATCTGCTATAAAACCATTGGTTCCCCAGTTCTCATACACAAGATAAGATGTTCCAGAAAACAATATATTTATTATGTTTATGTACTTCAAAGCATTAAACTGGCTATTATACTGAATTTTATTATATAGCAGATATTCACACAAAAATATTACTATAACCAATGTAACAGCAACTTTATAATTACTTATAAGATTAATTACAAAATATATGAATAACCCTATAGTAAACATTGCCAGTGCATATACCAGACAATATAGAACAAAGAACTGGTTAATGCTTATAGCATATGGAAACATATTAAACAACTTGGAATTCTGTATATATGCACCGCCAGAAATTCCATATACACGAGCATATATAGCATACAATATTCCGTTGTACAGAAATGAAAGTACAATATTATATATAATTATAATTCCACATCTTACTATCGGAAGTAATACGCGCCCACGCCTGCTTGTTCTTACAAGTACTAATACACCATTATCTGTTTCTTCTGTAAAATAGATAATAATAACTGTGAATATAATTATATACAAAAGAGGCATCGTTCTGTTGGTTACCAGCTTTTCAACAGCCGTTGTATTAACCATTTCTACATCAACAGATGGACGATTTTCCTTATCCTTAATCTGTTTATTCGCATTAAGTATATAAAAACTATTGTCATTACCAAAAAGTGTACTCTGCAATATTCTGTTATAATTCTTTGACTGGTTATCTGCATTATAGCTTTCGATATATTTTTCTTTTTCCTTAATCAGTCCAGCAGCTTCCTCTATATATTCGCTGTCTTCTTCCTTATATTGTTCATACGTTTTAGTAAGTTTTTCTGCTGTAAATGCTACGTTATCATTTTTAATATTATTATAATCTGCGATAATCTCCTTGTAATACTTATACACTTTACTATCCTGATTATAATTAATCTGATAAAGGCTTATACATATCATTGCTATAAACAGACACACTATGCAAAGCAAACTTTTTCTTACAATTCTTACAAGTTCCATACGCCTTCACCTCACCCATAACTTATTCAGGTGTAATCTGCTCCAAAGTTATAGCACCGCTGCCAATCTGAGATTTATCCAAAATGGCTGAAATACTGACAACTGGACTTCCCTTTTTATTTTTTCTAGCCTCTTCTATAAGTTCTGCCCTAAGAGCCGTTTTTTCTTCAGATAACTCCAGACCTTTTATATCATACTTGCTGAATACAATAAGCAGACATCTGTCATCTCCTCCATAAAATTCACCTGGAATATTTCCACCGGCTGTATCATCTGTTCCATTCAATGTTACAGTATCTTTTACATTACCATCAGTATCTAATATGTATATATTATTGTCGTATTTTTTTAATTTTTCTTCAATGCTCTTTTCAGCAAGTGCTTCTCCATTGACATTTTTATAAATATATAAATACTTACCATCATAATTTTTCAAACTCACATACCTGTAATCTTTTTCGTGCTGCATTTCCTGCGAATATATATCTTTGATATCCCCTGTACTTATATTAAGCTTTCTTACTATATATTTATTATCACCTACGCATGCAAAATATATATTTCCATCACTATCAAAACGCGACTGTCTACACCATTCTGTATATATTATGGTCGATGCTATTTCTGGATACTTCTCATTCATATTACACTGAATAACAACTTTATCTGTTGACACATCAATCTGCTCTGTATAATATCTATACTCATCAGCTGATATTCCACTCAGCCAGTTAACATATAGCTTATCTTCTATTGGATATAATGAAATCACTTCGTGATAATAATACCCACTCGCATACTGTTTTACAATATAAGCCTGCCCATCTGTATCTATAGGCACTGCACACAGATATATCTGATTATCTCCGGATATTTCATAATATAATTTACCATTAGTTAAACAGGCACTGTTATCATTTTTATTAACTGACAGCCCATTTATTGATAGCGTCTTCTCTTCTTTCTTATCTCTCATTGTCTTATCATAGGAAACAAGTATATCTTTTTCTGTAGTCCTCTCAATCATATATAATCTTTGGTTATGATACCATATCTTATTTCCCAGACAGGCATCCTTAGACATATATGCCTCACACTCTTCTGTCCTATGGTCACAGTCCATCTTTGAACATAATGGTATGGTCATATCTTTCACCATATCATAATAATATATATACGAATTCCTATTATTATTAACAGGCGCACCGGCTATATAATAATATCCGGTCTCTGATGCCGCCGCATTATCCGACATATAATACTGTGGTGCATTGTCATCATATACATATGAGGAATACTTATAATCCTCAGATGATGTCTGACTGTTCGTCTTTCCAGAACACGCTGTCATAACTAATGCTGTTGTAACTGTCATCATAATTAATAATATCTTTTTCATAGCCGATACGCCCCTTTCCATAATCCACTCTTAACTATTTAATTACTCTAACCAGTAATCAAAATCTCCCCATTCATCAACGTAAAATTTAAATGTGGCATATCCATCATAATTACCCTCACCAAATGCTGCGTGAGCTGTATAATGGAATACATATGTAGCTGTTGATGTCTGATATCCATAGTCATCTTCATAATCCATATTATCTATTGTTACATTATCACTTGTCTTGCTCCAACTTTGTGGAATGATATTTATAACCCAACCATAAGCACCTTCATCATATGCATATTCAACATAAGCTGTTATAGAAATATCCACATTATGCGAATCGTCAAGTACATAATTGGAAGTAGCTGTTACCGTTACTGCACCTCCCTGTGATGCCTGTGCTTTCTGTGGATTAATAAATACTACAACAGCAATAAATGCTATGATAGCCGCTGTTGCCATTTTACCTATTTTCTTTATTCTCATAAAATTCATAATATTTTCTCCTTTCGGCAAATATCTTTAGTTACTCGGTTACTAACTAAATATTATCTATACCTCTTCCTTTCTTAATTAAATTTAACTCTTTGTTGCACTAATACTAAATATTAAGAACTGAGCTCTTGGTTCTTTATAATTAATGCACAAAGTATTTATACTGTTAATCTAACTCATTAGACCTATTCTGTCAATTAATTTTACTTTTATTTATTACATATTAGCTACCACAATGTTCATTCCCATTATGTTATTAATCATAATATCTATCTATTATTTCATAGTCTACACTTGTTTCACCATAACAATCTGCATACGCTTTTATCGCATATTTGATTTTTACCCCAGCAGGATTAATTATTGTGCAATACCTTACTCCATATTCGTGGTATATCTCCACATCATCTATGGAAGCTGAGTAACCATCATAGCATTCCACATCTAAATATATCCAATCTATCTGTACCCAATATCCATCAGCGTATTCATATTCAATAGTAACTGAAACATCTGCTACTAATTCAATATTATCTATATCCATAAGTGTTAAATACATAACTGTTTTATCTGAATACTCCCTCATCATCTGCATATCATCTTCTAAATATGAACTTGTACACAAAATATTCTCAGCTTTTACTTTATCGCCCGATACTATGCTTATTAATATCACTAATAAAATAGCTATAATTGATTTTCTCTTTATATTTTTCATAACAATTATATTCCATCCCTCACTAATCTATTTATCTGTATTATCAATACCATCTTCACTATGGTTTATTATACATTTAACGAAATCTCCATTCTCATCTAACACCTCTTGATATGACTGAACAAATTGTCCTCCTGTTCCTGGTGTCTTGTTGCTTATTCTTCTCTGACCCGGCTTTAATTTCTCTTCTTCTATTAATTCTACCTGTTCACTCTCTTCTTCCTGTCCTATTTCCCCACTATCACCTATACTTTGGTTAACCTCATCATTACCGGCTTCTACATACTGCACCGTAGGCTTTATGAATAATGCAGCCATAACAACCGTCAATATCAGTAATGATACTGCCACCTTGCTGGTACTGGCACTTTGAGGCTTCATTATATTACCTATTCTATTAATCGTAATTCTGTAATCATTATTAAATCCCAGCACCCTTACTTTTGTCACATTGCCTTTATAAGCACTATTTAACAATATATTGGCATATTTCTTACTCCAGTCCTCATCGTCCCTATGTCTGTTACAGCAGTCATAATCACAGCTTAACTCTATATATTCTGCATAATACTTATAAAACATCCATACCAGCGGATTGTACCAATATATAACCGCTGCTATGCCTGTTATTATCTTGATAATATGATGTCTGTGGCGTATGTGCGTATACTCGTGCTCATAAAGATATGGTACGTCTTCATCATTGACTGCATATGATATATAAACCTTAGGTCTGACAACACCATATACCAATCCAGAAGATATATAATCACTTCTGTATACTTTCACTCTTTTACCGCCAGCTAGTATCTCCTGTGGAATACTTGTAGATAATCCGTTCCTGAATTTCATATCAGCTAACATATTATGTAGAAATATCACAACAATTCCAAGCAGCCATATGACCGCTAATATTTCATACATATTTATTGTTATTCCCGTCACACTATCTGTGTAACTCACTTCTGACAATATGTCTGTTGATACTATTTTTATATTGAATCTGATTGACAGTGGTATCAGAATTCTGACCCACACTAAAGACATTAACAGCAGCTTAAGCTTCGCTGACTTTATATGCATTAATCCGCATATCAGCAGGCATATTAATATAGCTGCCATTACTCTGATATTATTCTCCAAAATGTCTGTATATAACTTTAACCCCATCATATGTATACCCCCACTCACTGATGTATACGGATTGCCCTAAGCCTTCCACTTTACACAATCCCCATTGTGTTATTTATCTAACCCAAATTGCCTTACTATCTCCTGTCTTTCCTCGTCCGTTATCCCCCTTGCACGAACAAAAGCCGCCACAAATTCCGGCAGCGAACCGTCAAATCTTGAATCTATGGTATTCACGCTCTCTATTGACTGTGCATCTTCTTTCTTAATTATAGATGTGACTATTGCATTCTCGGACTTTATTATTCCGCGGTCACTCAGTCTTTTTATAACTGTATATGTGGTTGACTTCTTCCAGTCAAGCTTTTCCCTGCATAATCTCACCAGCTCTGTGCTCTTAACCGGTTCATTCTCCCACAATATCTTACAGAAGTTATACTCACTTTCATATATTACTGGCTGCATATTAATCTGCACCTCTCTTATCTGATATTTATAGCCTTAGTCTAAGTCACTAAACCTTATTTGTCAATATATATTTTCACAAATATTTATACATCAACCCAAAAACTGTAAATATTAAAAAATCAGGAGAAAATTCGCACAACTGTAATTTTCTCCTGATATATTAAAGTTCTATATTAGTTCTTCTCAACTGCAAGTACAACCTTCTCACCATTGATATCCCAATCCTTAGTGAAGCCTGCTGTCTTACCTGTTTCTATAGTATTTGCAAGAACAACGCTCTTGATCTGCTCTGCATTCTTAACCATAAGGTCTGCTAACTTGTCATTACCATCTACATATACAGTAATCTTATCCATAACCTCAAATCCAGCATCCTTACGCATAGTCTGGATCTTACTTACGATTTCTCTTACGAAGCCTTCCTCGATAAGCTCTGGTGTAAGGTTAGTATCCATAACAACTGTGATACCCTTGTCAGAGCTTGCTACAAAGCCTTCCTTCTGAGTCATCTCTATAAGAACATCATCCTTCTCAAGAACGATATCTTCACCATCAGCATTGATTGTAAATGAACCCTTAGTGTTAAGCTCATCCATAGTTGCATTGCCATCAAGTGTTGAAAGTGCTGCTCTGATAGCATTAAGATGCTTGCCATACTTTGGTCCAAGTGTCTTTAACTGTGGCTTGAATGAGTATGAAGTAAATGCTCTTACATCATCTGTGTACTCAACTTCCTTAACATTAAGCTCATCTGCTATTATAGCTGTAAAGTATTCGTTTAACTTCCAGTCAGCCTTGATGTACAGCTTGCCGATTGGCTGTCTGTTCTTGATGTTAGTTGAGTTACGGCATGCTCTTCCGATAACAACAGCATTTAATACATCTTCCATGTTATCTTCAAGTTCCTTGTCAATCCATTCTTCCTTAACTTCTGGGAAGTCGCAGAGGTGGATACTGATAGGAGCTGTCTTATCTATACTGCATACAAGGTTTCTGTAAATGCTTTCTGTCATGAAAGGAATCATAGGTGCTGCTGCCTTGCACAGTGTTACAAGTGTTGTGTAAAGAGTCATATAAGCATTAATCTTATCCTGCTCCATACCCTTTGCCCAGAATCTTTCACGGCATCTTCTTACATACCAGTTAGAAAGCTCATCTACAAAGTCCTCAAGTGCTCTTGCTGTTTCTGTAATCTTGTAGTTGGCAAGATTATTATCAACAGTCTTAACAAGAGTATTAAGCTTTGAAAGAATCCATTTATCCATAACAGGAAGCTTATCATACTCAAGTGTGTACTTAGTAGCATCAAAATCATCTATGTTAGCATAAAGTACAAAGAATGCATATGTGTTCCAGATAGTTCCCATGAACTTTCTCTGTCCTTCTGTAACAGCCTTGTCATGGAATCTGTTAGGAAGCCATGGTGCTGAGTTCTCGTAGAAGTACCAGCGGATAGCATCTGCACCGTGCTTCTTTAATGCATCAAACGGATCTACAGCATTTCCCTTTGACTTACTCATCTTCTGTCCATCTGCATCCTGAACGTGACCAAGTACGATAACATTTTCATAAGGTGCTTTATTGAAAAGAAGTGTTGATATAGCAAGAAGTGAGTAGAACCAGCCTCTTGTCTGGTCAACGGCTTCTGAAATGAACTTAGCAGGGAACTGCTGTTCAAACACTTCCTTATTCTCAAATGGATAGTGGTGCTGTGCAAATGGCATTGAACCTGAGTCGAACCAGCAGTCGATAACTTCTGGAACTCTCTTCATCTTGCCCTTACATTTAGGACAAGTACAAGTAACAGCATCAATATATGGTCTGTGAAGCTCGATATCATCTGGACAGTTATCAGAATGTTCCTTTAATTCTGCCTTGCTTCCGATAGATAACATTTCTCCACAATCATCACATACCCAGATATTAAGAGGAGTACCCCAGTATCTGTTACGTGAAATTCCCCAGTCCTGAACATTTTCAAGCCATGCACCAAAACGTCCAGTTCCAATAGTTTCCGGAATCCAGTTGATTGTCTTGTTGTTAGCTATTAAGTTAGCCTTAACTTCTGGATCACTCATCTTGATAAACCAAGACTCTCTTGCGTAGTAGATAAGTGGTGTATCACATCTCCAGCAGTATGGGTAATCGTGCTCGAACTTAGGAGCATCAAATAACTTGCCCTCTTTATCAAGGTCTTTAAGTACTTCTGGGTCTGCTTTCTTAACGAAAAGTCCTGCATATGGTGTTTCCTTTGTAAGTTCACCCTTTCCGTCAACGAACTGTACGAATGGAAGGTCATACTTACGTCCAACCTTAGCATCATCTTCACCAAATGCTGGTGCGATATGAACAATACCAGTACCATCTGACATAGTTACATAGTCATCACATGTAACAAAATGTCCCTTCTTGTGCTGCTTAGCTGCAACATCTGCTGCACACTGATATAATGGCTCATATTCTTTATATTCAAGGTCTTTACCCTTGTAAGTTTCTACTACTTCGTAGTCAACGCCTGCACCACTTCCAGCTTCCTTACCTTCTTCAATAGCTGCTCCTGTTACTGTCTGACCTGCCTTAACTGCAAGTCCACCAAGCACCTTATCAAGAAGTGCCTTTGCCATATAGTAAGTATATCCGTCTGCTGCCTTAACCTTAACATATGTTTCCTCTGGATTAACGCAGAGTGCTACGTTAGATGGAAGTGTCCAAGGTGTTGTTGTCCATGCAAGGAAATATGCATCTTCGCCTACACATTTGAAACGTACTACTGCTGAACGCTCTTTAACAGCCTTGTAGCCCTGTGCTACTTCGTGTGATGAAAGAGGTGTTCCACAACGTGGGCAGTAAGGAACAATCTTGAAGCCCTTGTATAAAAGACCCTTATCCCATATCTGCTTTAAAGCCCACCATTCAGACTCGATAAAGTTATCATCATATGTGATGTATGGGTTATCCATATCAGCCCAGAAACCAACTGTAGATGAGAAATCCTCCCACATACCCTTGTATTTCCATACGCTTTCCTTACATTTCTTGATAAATGGCTCAAGACCATACTCTTCAATCTGTTCCTTGCCGTCAAGACCTAATTCCTTCTCAAGCTCCAGCTCAACTGGAAGTCCGTGTGTATCCCATCCGGCCTTACGTGGAACCATATAACCCTTCATTGTTCTATATCTTGGAATCATATCCTTTATAACTCTTGTAAGAACATGTCCGATATGTGGCTTACCATTAGCTGTAGGAGGTCCATCATAAAATGTATATGTCTCCCCCTTCTTGCGGTTATCAATACTCTTCTGGAATATATCATTATCCTTCCAGAACTTTTCGACCTGTTTTTCTCTGTCTACGAAATTCATATCTGATGAAACTTTCTCGTATACCATTGTGTTACTCCTTTCAAATCATTTACTTAATCGTAACGATGTCAGCTTGCTTTATTGGTGCTGTAACAAATGTCGTTACATATGCAAAAAAGCCCCTGCCGTAATACGACAGGGGCTGAATCAACTTAACCTATATCAATTACGACATACCATCATATGCGTCCCTTGTAACGGTAGGATTACCGTCCTTACTTACTTTTCGTAATATAATACTATCCTTAATGTTACCAATAATATCATACTACAAAGTTCTGCAAGGATGCTTGGAAGTGATATTCAACTATGCTCTACTCACACCGGCTTCCACCATCCCGGCTCGCTATTGCTTTCTTTCATAATCTACTGTCTTCGTCATCGCAGATAATGTGATTGTATATAATTGATCTTAAAATGTCAATAATTAAGCTGTATTATTTATTATAATTTATCACAAAATTTCCTGTTATTGTGTTATATGTATTGCTTTAGCCCTGCTATGCCCGTCCTTTTCTGCGTTCAACACCTTTTTCTTTATAATATTGTGCTTTATCAGCATACATCAGCTCCTCAGACTCACGTAATATTTCGCCAAAGCCTGTTATTACATTCTCCCTCCAGATAACACCGGCTGCCATATTCACAGAACGCTCTTTCATTAGTTCTTTTAACTCTGTTATACGCTTTATTAATGTATTCTCATCTATCTGTGTACAGATTACAAGGAACTCATCTCCACCTATACGGAACACCTTATCTTCTCCAAACACATCCGTAAGACATCCACAGGCGTTAAGAATAAGTCTGTCGCCTGCATCATGTCCCATTGTATCGTTCACATATTTCAGTCCTGTAACATCACAGTAAACAACACCTATGCTCTGTTTTTCATCTATACTCTCTACACATGCACTCATTGCAAAGCGGTTTCCTATATTGGTCAGTGCGTCCTTATAGCTCATATCCTCAAGCTTTCTCATCATATTCCTGCGCTTTATACACGATATAATAAAAGCACTCATAATCTCAAGTATACTTAAGGCATATTTAAGTGTAAGCAGTGGCGGATTGCCTATTCCCATAAATGCAACAACATTTCCTTCGTTATATATAGGAATTGCAATTATTGAATGAATACCCTGTCTTTTTAAATTATCATATTGCAGGGAATCACTATCCTTTATTTCTTCAATATCCTGAATTACGATGTTTCCGCCTTTTTCAAAACACTTATACCAGTTAGCACATACCTCCGGAGGCAGATTCTGAAGATTATCCTTCTCTGACCTTATTCCATCTGCCGTCCACTCATATGTATTATCATCTCTGCCATATATATTCTTTTCAAATATATAGGTTCTTTCTCCACTAAGTGCTTTACCTATATACCCAAGAAGTGTGCTTATCGTTTCATCAGGTGTATCTGCTGCAAGTGCCACTCTTAAGCCCTCATTGACAAGAGCCTCAGTTTCTCTGTACTTTTGGATAAGCTTATCCTGTGCAAGCTCCTCACTTATATCTATGCCTATTTCCAGCCTGTACTTTCTGTTTCCTTCACCCTCTATCAGTGTATCCTTTATTATCATATATTTATCTAATACAGGATTATAATAACGCCATTCCTCAAAGGCTCCTGGTAAAAGTCTGCTGTTATTGCACATACCACATTTAACAGAAGCTTTTTGTAATACCTCATAACACTTCCGGCCTTTTATATCCTCTATTGATTCTAAGCCATACGCTTTCAATGCTTTATGATTCATATATACAATCTCATTGGTTTCTATATCTGTTGCATATACATATTCATTCAGATTTATAAAAAAATCCCCTATTTCTTTTATATTTTTCATACGCATGTCTCCCTTTATTATTGAATCTGTAATATTCCCCATTCATTAAACGAATCAGCATATTCTATATATAATTTCTCCGTAACAGCCCCTGTTTCTTTTACATTTATATCACTTTGTTATTTTTTTATCAATGCGTAGTATAATATTTTTATTATTTTTTCATGCATATTATACCACAATATTTGCACAGCTTTTCAGCGCACATACAAAGTTCCGTAAGGAACTTTTAAGATGAGCACTATTGTGTTCGTTATACCACAAGCGGAACTTTTATCTCAATAATAAAATCATTTCCCTGCATTCTTGCACTTATATCTCCATTCATACGCTCCACAAGCTCTTTTGCAATAGATAAACCCAGTCCGGTTGAGGCTCTGCCTCTTGCAACATCCGCTTTATAAAAACGCTCAAACACATGGCTTAAGTCAATATTTTCAGGATGTTCTGTATAATTGCTGATTTTAAGCAAGGCGTGATTATCCTTTCTGGTAAGCTCGATACTTATATTCTTTTCCCCATGATCAAGACCATTTTTTATGACATTCTGTATAACTCTCCTTAAGCCCTGCTTATTACCTGATATATACAGCA
>JABLTQ010004271.1_pt1 | contig 13442 bp, 10 predicted proteins | sample 7160101 | NCBI WGS metagenome assembly JABLTQ01 (sample SAMN14651228, study PRJNA627086) | human gut metagenome | isolation source: feces | host: Homo sapiens
CGCAGGCGCCGGCCGATCCGGCGGAGATCGCCCGCTGCCGGGCCGAACTGGCCGACCTGAAACGCAAGGCAGCGTTCAAGCCGATCATCGGCAGCGAGGTTTACGTGGCGCGGCGGCGGATGCAGGACAAGGAGGGAAAACCCGATCAGAGCGGTTACCACCTGATCCTGCTGGCCAAGAATCTCAAAGGGTATCACAATCTCATCAAGATCGTGTCGAAAGCGTGGACCGAAGGATTCTACATGCGTCCGCGTACCGACCGCGTCGAGTTGGAGAAATACCACGAGGGGCTGATCTGCTGTTCGGCCTGCCTGGCGGGCGAGGTGCCCCGCGCGATTACGGCCGACGACATGCAGAAGGCCGAGGAGGCGATCCTGTGGCACAAAAAACTCTTCGGCGACGACTATTACCTCGAATTGCAGCTGCACAAGGCCACCGTCGAGCGGGCCAACCACGAAGCCTATCCGATGCAGCTCAAAGTGAACGAGCATCTGCGCCGACTGGCCGCGAAACACGGCGTCCGTCTGGTCTGTACCAACGACGTGCACTTCGTGGACGAAGACAACGCCGAGGCGCACGACCGGCTGATCTGCCTCTCGACCGGCAAGGACCTCGACGATCCCAAGCGAATGCTCTATTCCAAGCAGGAGTGGCTCAAAACCCGCGAGGAGATGGCGGCGATCTTCGGCGACGTACCCGAAGCGATGGCTACGACGGTCGAAATCTGCGAACAGGTCGAGACCTATTCCATCGACCACTCCCCCATCATGCCTACCTTCGAAATTCCGGCCGAGTTCGGAACCGAGGAGGGCTACCGGCAGCGTTTTTCGGAGAAAGACCTCTTCGACGAGTTCACGCAGGACGAGAACGGCAACGTCGTGCTCAGCGAGGAGGAGGCCCGCAAGAAGATCGAAAAACTGGGCGGATACGACAAGCTCTACCGCATCAAGTTGGAGGCCGATTACCTGCGCAAGCTGACGATGGACGGTGCGCGCAAGCGTTACGGCGAGCAGCTTACCGACGAACAACAGGAGCGGCTCAATTTCGAGCTGCACATTATGAAGACGATGGGTTTTCCGGGTTACTTCCTCATCGTGCAGGACTTCATCCGCGCCGCACGCGAGGAGCTGGACGTGTCGGTCGGCCCTGGCCGCGGTTCGGCGGCCGGTTCGGCCGTGGCCTACTGCCTGGGGATCACGCAGATCGACCCGATCGCCTACGACCTGCTGTTCGAGCGTTTCCTGAATCCCGACCGTATCTCGCTGCCCGATATCGACGTCGATTTCGACGACGACGGCCGCGGTCGCGTGCTCAACTGGGTGACGCAGAAGTACGGCAAGGAGAAGGTCGCCCACATCATCACCTACGGTACGATGGCCACCAAGATGGCGATCAAGGACGTGGCGCGCGTGCAGAAGTTGTTGCTCGCGGAGTCCGATCGCCTCTGCAAACTGGTGCCCGACAAGATTCCCGACAAGAAGCTCAACCTGCCGAATGCAATCGAGTATGTCCCCGAATTGAAGGCTGCGGCGGAGTCGGACAACCCCGTTCTGCGCGACACGATGCGCTATGCCCAGATGCTCGAAGGCAACGTGCGCGGTACGGGTGTTCACGCCTGCGGTACGATCATCTGCCGCGACGATATCACCGACTGGGTGCCCGTTTCGACGGCCGACGACAAGGAGACGGGGCAAAAGATGCTCGTCACGCAGTACGAAGGTTCGGTGATCGAGGATACGGGACTTATCAAGATGGACTTCCTGGGGTTGAAGACCCTGTCGATCATCAAGGATGCCGTGGAGAACATCCGCCTCACGACGGGCAGGAAGATCGATATCGACGACTTCTCGATCATCGACGATCCGGCTACCTACAAGCTCTTCTGCGAGGGCCGTACCGTCGGGACGTTCCAGTTCGAGTCCCCCGGAATGCAGAAATACCTGCGCGAGTTGCAGCCGTCGACCTTCGAGGATCTGATCGCCATGAACGCGCTCTATCGGCCCGGCCCGATGGATTATATCCCGGATTTCATCGCCCGCAAGCACGGCCGCAGTCCGATCGTCTACGATATTCCCGTCATGGAGAAGTATCTGAAAGACACCTACGGCGTGACGGTCTACCAGGAGCAGGTCATGTTGTTGTCGCGTCTGCTGGCCAACTTCACGCGCGGCGAGTCCGACACGTTGCGCAAGGCGATGGGCAAGAAGCTCAAAGACAAGCTGGACGCCTTGAAGCCCAAGTTCATCAAGGGCGGACAGGCCAACGGCCACGACCCGAAAGTGCTCGAAAAGATCTGGGGCGACTGGGAGAAGTTCGCCTCCTATGCCTTCAACAAATCGCATGCTACCTGCTATTCGTGGGTGGCTTTCCAGACGGCCTACCTCAAAGCCAACTACCCCTCGGAGTACATGGCGGCGGTGCTGAGCCGAAACCTGACGAACGTCGAGCAGCTGACGATCTACATGAACGAGTGCAAGCGTATGGGCATCAATGTGCTCGGCCCCGACATCAACGAGTCGATGCTGCAATTCTCGGCCAACAAGCAGGGCGACGTGCGCTTCGGGCTGGCGGCGATCAAGGGTGTCGGCGAAGCGGCCGTGGAGAGCATCATCGCCGAACGGACGAAGAACGGGCGCTTCAAGGACATTTACGACTTCATCGAACGGGTCGACTATTCGCTCGTGAACCGCAAGTGCCTGGAAAATATCGCCTATGCCGGAGGGTGCGATTCGATTTCGGGATTCAGCCGCTGCAAGTTTTTCGGTGTCGATCAGCGCGACAACAACGGTGTGACCTACATCGAGCAGCTGATGCGTTACGGACAGCGTTATCAGAGCGAGAAGAACAACGCCCAGCAGAGCCTCTTCGGCGGCGATACCGGAACGACCGACATCACGCCGCCGGTGATTCCCGCCTGCGCCGAGTGGTCGCAGCTCGAAAAGCTCAACAAGGAACGCGAGGTGATCGGACTCTATCTCTCGGCCCATCCGCTCGACGACTACAAGGTGATCATCCGCAACATGTGCAAGACGCAGGTGGGCGATCTGGATCACCTCGACGAGTTGAAGGGCAAGGAGATCGCCGTGGCGGGCATGGTCGTCGCGGTGCAGAACCTAACGACCAAGACCGGAAAGCCGTGGGGAAAGTTCAAGTTGGAGGATTACAACGGCACGCACGAATTCGCGCTTTTCGGCAAGGATTACGAGAATTTCCGCAAATACCTTTTCAGCGACTATTTCCTCTTTATCCGGGGACGGGTACAGCCGCGCCCCTACAACGACCAGGAGCTGGAATTCCGCATCACGTCGATGATGCAGCTGTCGGAGTTGCAGGAGGCCGTCAAGGAGGTGCACGTGCAGCTAGCCGTCGAGGAGATCACGCGCGACCTGATCGCACGGATGGGCCGTTCGGTCAAGGAGGCGAAGGGCAATACCCTGCTGCGGCTGAACGTTTACGACCGGCAGGCACAGGTGTCGCTCAATCTCTTTTCGAAGAGTTACAAGGTGAGCCTTACGCAGGGATTGGTGTCGTTCTTCGAAGACAATGATATAAAGTATACTGTTATATAATCAAAACAATAAATTAAAAATCAGGTGAATTATGGCAATTGAACTGACAACTAAAAATTACGGCGAGGTCGCCGCCTCGAAACTCCCTGTTTTGATCGATTTCGGTGCCGAATGGTGCGGTCCCTGCCGCATGGTGGCGCCGATTGTCGAAGAGTTGGCCGGAGAGTACGAAGGCCGCGTGTTGATCTGCACATGCGATGCGGAGAAGAGCGACGACATCGTGGCGACCTATAAGGTGCGCAACATCCCGACGCTCGTCTTTCTGAAGGAGGGACAGGAGGTCGCCAGAATCGTGGGTGCGACGACCAAGGCGGAGATCGTCGACAAATTGTCGAAACTGCTCTGAGCGATGATCCGTTCGTGCGAATGGCACGGGACGCAGGCCGTGGAGTTCACCAAGCGGGACTACACGGCCTTGCTCGTTCCGTCGGTGGGGGCGAATCTGGTGCGGCTGGCCCATACGCGATTGGGAGTGGAGGTGTTGCGCACGCCGTCGGAACGGGAGCATGACGAGTTCCTTCGGCGTCCCCATGTCTACGGCGTGCCGATCCTCTTTCCGCCCAACCGGATCGCCGACGGACGGTTTCGGTTCGACGGCCGCGAATACTGCTTCCCGATTACCCGTCCCGAGGAGAACAACTACCATCACGGCATCCTCAAAAGCCAGCCGTTCGCGGTGTCTAAGGCCGTCGAGACGCCCGACGAGGTGCTGATCGAAACACGCTGTTATTCGAATGCGGCCTCGGATGCGATCTATCGGGATTTCCCGCACGCCTTCAAGTGCAAGATCACCTACCGGCTTTCGGCCGAAGGGTTGGAGCAGGAGGTGATGTTCGGCAATAAGAGCGACCTTCCCATGCCTGTCGGCGTGGGATTCCACACGCCGCTCAACGTTCCCTTCGCCGGCGGCGATGCGGCGGACTACCGGCTCCGTATGGCCGTGGGCGAACGTTTCGAGTTGAACGGACGCAATCTCCCGACCGGATGGCTGCTGCCGCTCGACGAACGGTTTGCACGGCTGCGTGCTCCCGAAGGGTTGCAGGCGACCGGCTGCGAGGCGATCGAAGCTGGTTTTTCGGTGCGCGAGATCGAGGTCGACGGCCGGCCTTTCCGCGGTGCCGTGGTAGAGAATCGCCGTACGGGAGTGCGGGTTTTCTACGAGGTCGACTCCCAGACGCTCTATTGGACGCTCTGGAACAACGGCGGGCAGGTGCCCTACTGCTGTCCCGAGCCGCAGTCGTGGGCCACCGATGCGCCGAATCTGCCCGACCGCGAACGGTGGGGATTCCGCTCGATCCCGCCGGGCGGCAAGTGGTCGATCCGTTACCGGTTGTATGTGAAATAATTCGGAACACGGTGCGGCACGAAAACCGTACCCGTTCCCTTAGCGGATTTGGACATGGTGTATCGTTTGGAGACGGAGCGGTTGCGGCTGAGGGAGTGGCTTCCGGAGGACAGGGAGCCGCTGGCCGCGATGAATGCCGACCGGAGGGTAATGGAGTTTTTCCCGCACCCGCTGTCGCGGGCGGAGTCGGACGCTTTTTTCGATCGGATCGTCGCCGAATGGGCGGAGTCCGGTCAGGGACTGTATGCCGTCGAACGACGCGGGGACGGACGGCTGATCGGGTTGACGGGGCTGCACCGTGCGGCCTTCGAGGCGTCGTTTACACCCTGTATCGAGATCGGATGGCGGTTCGTCGCCGAGGTCTGGGGGCAGGGCTATGCCACCGAAGCGGCGCGGGCCGTGCTGCACGATGCCTTTGACCGGTTGGGACTGCCGCGGGTGTACTCCTTTACGGCGGCGGTGAACCTTCGTTCGGAGCGGGTGATGCGGCGGTTGGGGATGCGCAACCTCGGCGGATTCGATCATCCGGCCTTGCCCGTCGGGCATCTCCTGCGGCGGCATGTGCTCTATGCGGCTGCACGGGATACTTTCGAGGGACGATTTTCCGTTAGACCTTAAAACTGCAACGATCATGGAATATATAACGCCGTTTCTTTACCTGCTCAATACGATGGCTCCCTACCTGCTGCTGGGATTCCTGCTGGCGGGAGTCATCCACGCCTACGTCCCGCGCAGGCTCTATGCGCGCTACCTTTCGCAGCCCGATTTCCGCTCGGTGGCGCTGGCTGCCCTCTTCGGCGTGCCGCTGCCCCTGTGTTCGTGCGGCGTGATTCCCACGGCGATGTCGCTGCGGCGCGAGGGGGCGTCGAAGGGTGCCGTGACGTCGTTTCTGATCGCCACGCCGCAGACCGGCGTCGATTCGATCGTGGCGACCTACTCGGTACTGGGTCTTCCCTTCGCCGTGATCCGGCCCGTCGTGGCGCTCGTGACGGCGCTGGCGGGCGGGTGGACGGTCAATCGGCTGACCCGCAGCGAGACCGACGGTATCCTTCCGGCGGCGGAAGGCGGCGAGGTTCGTCGCAGCGGCAGCCGGTTCGTGGAGGCGTTGCGCTATGGATTCGTGGATATGATCCAGGACATCGGCCGCTGGCTGGTGCTGGGATTGCTCGTCGCAGGGCTGATTACGATTCTGGTGCCCGACAACTTTTTCGCCTCGTTCGCCGACAAGCCGCTGCTGAATATGGCCGTCGTGCTGCTCTTCTCGATTCCGATGTATCTCTGTGCCACGGGATCGATTCCGATTGCGGCGGCGCTGATGCTCAAAGGGTTGTCGCCCGGTGCGGCGCTGGTACTGCTCATGGCGGGACCGGCGACCAACACGGCGTCGATTCTGGTGATCGGCAAGGTGCTGGGACGCCGCACGCTGGCGGCCTACCTGGGGGCGATCGTCGCGGGAGCCGTGGGCTTCGGGCTGGCGATCGACTATCTGCTGCCGGCGGCGTGGTTCTTCCCTTCGGGGGCGGTACATGCGGCCTGCCACGGCAAGGCGGGCTATTCGTGGGTGGAGGTCGCGTCGAGCGCGCTGCTCGCGGCTCTGCTGGCCTATGCCCTGATGAAACGGTTCATTCACAGAAAAAACGATACGAGTATGACCAAACAGATTTATCGTGTGGGCGGCATGAGCTGCAACCACTGCAAGGCCAGCGTCGAGAAGAATCTCGCGCTGCTGCCCTCCGTCACGGCCGTCGAAGTCGATCTGACGGCGGGAACGGTGGCTGTCGAGGGGACGGCGGACGCCGCCGAGATTCAGAAGGTGATCGAGGAGTTGGGCTTCGAGTACAAGGGGCGCGCATAATAGCCTCTTCCGATCGGATGAAAGGTGTCCTGCGGCAATTGCCGCAGGACACCTTTGTTTTGGACGCAGTGTTCTACTCTGTTCCAGCCGTTCGGTTCGCAACGGCGGAATCCGTGTCGCGGAGATCGCAGGCCATGATATATTCTTCGGGTGTCCGTTTCACGGTGCGGAATCCGAGCCGGCGGTAGAGACGCACGGCCGGATTCCGGCGCTGCACCGAAAGCGAGGCTTCCGGATACCCTGCTGCGGAGAGCCGTTGCAGCATCTCGCGCATCAACCGTGTGCCGATGCCCTGTCCCCGGCAGGGAGCCGCGACCGACAGGACGAATTCGGGAATGCCTTCGCCGATATATCCGTAGGCCCGAATGCAGCGCACCCAGACCATTCCGACGGCGTGCCCTTCCGCTTGCGCGACCAGGCAGCGGTCGTCGGGGAGTGTGCCGAAATCCGCGATGTAGATGCGCAGTGACGGATGTTCGACGATCTGTCGCGGCAGGGGCGACGACGGGTCGCTGCGATAGATCGCGTCGTAGAGAAAATCGGCCAACAACGGGAATTCCTCCCTGCGAATCGGACGTATCGTGAGTTCCATGCTTCGAAGATAGCGATTTTTTGGGAGGGGGGCCGAAAGCGGATTTACGTTTGGTTACCCGTGCGGTTCAACGCCGGCGGCCGGTACTGCACGAGCTGCGGCGAGTTGCAGTCCGCCGCATGGGGCGGCGACGAACTGCCGGCATCGCTGAGCGATGCCGTGCTTTTCCGATTGTAGACACACCAAAAAGGGATATGTCCCGAAAGAACATATCCCCTTTTGATGCTGCGAGTGCCGTGCCCGCTTATTTCTCGATCAGCGAGATCGATCGCTGGATGAACTCCGTCAGGTTTTTGCCTTTGAGCATCCCGTTGGTGAGCAGTGCCAGGTCGATGATCTGCCGCACGAGCGAATCCTTCTTGCCGATCTGGCGCAGCCGTTCGTTGCGTTCGTCGCGCAGCGTGACGACCTTCTTCGACAACTCCTCGCGCTGGTTTTTCTCCTCGGCGGTGAGCTCCTCCTCCTTTTTCTTGTCGATCGTCTCCTCGAACCGCTTCTCCTCCTGCACGGCGGCATCGATCTTCTTGGTGATCGATTTGAGTTTGTCGCCGTACTCCTTCTCGACGTTTTGGAGGATATCGATCACGATCGGGTGATTGCCGTTGACGACGAGGGTGAAATTATCGGGCATCTGACCGTAGAACTGGCTCATGCCTCCGCCGCTCATGGCGGCCATCTCCTTCATGCGGCGCATGAACTCGTTCTGCGTGATGACGACGGGCGCTTCGCCGGCTGCCATCGGCTCGAAGGCGATGTTGTAGTGGATCTTCTCGTCGTGCGGCATCTGCGCTTCGAAGACGGGGCGCAGAATCTCCTGCTGCGCCTCCGAGAGCGACATTTTGAGCGAGTCCTCCTTCTGGATCAATTTGTCCACGATGTCGCTGTCGACGCGCACGAAGCGCTGCTCCTTGTGCTTCGACTCGTACCAGTTGACGTAGTGGTTGTCGAGCGGGCCGTTCATTTCGAGCACGTCGTAGCCTTTGCCCTTCGCGGCTTCGAGGGCCGCGAGTTTAGCGACGGGGTCGTCGACGTAGAGGAAGACGAGCGTCTGGTGCTTGTCGGTCTGGTTGGCCTTGACCAGCTCCTCGTATTCGGCGGGCGTGAAGTATTTGCCGTCGGTATTCTTCCACAGCGTGAACGACTGCGCCTTTTCAGCGAATTTCTCATCGGTGAGGATTCCGTACTGGATGAAGATTTTCAGGTCGTCCCACTTCTTCTCGAATTCGGGGCGCATGGTGTTGAACAACTCCTGCAAGCGGTCGGCCACCTTGCGCGTGATGTAGTTCGAGATCTTCTTGACGTTCGAATCGCTTTGGAGATAGCTGCGCGAGACGTTGAGCGGGATGTCGGGCGAATCGATCACGCCGTGCAACAGCGTGAGGTACTCCGGTACGATTCCCTCAACCTGATCCGTCACGTAGACCTGGTTGGAGTAGAGCTGGATCTTGTTCTTCTGAATCTCGAAGTTGTTGCGGATCTTCGGGAAGTAGAGAATGCCCGTCAGGTGGAACGGATAGTCGATGTTCAGGTGGATTGAGAAGAGCGGCTCTTCGCCCGTCGGGTAGAGCTCGTGGTAGAATTCCTTGTACTGTTCTTCGGTGATGTCGGCCGGCTTGCGCATCCACAGCGGATCGGTGTCGTTGACGATGTTGTCCTTGTCGGTATCGACATACTTGCCGTCTTTCCACTCCTTGACCTTGCCGAAGGCGATGGGAACGGGCAGGAACCGGCAGTATTTGCGCAGCAATTCCTCGATTTTGGCCGCTTCGGCGTACTCCTTGGCCTCTTCGGAGAGGTGCAGGACGATCGTCGTCCCGCGGTCGTGCGCCTCGTCGCTCTCCTCCATCGAGAACTCGGGCGAGCCGTTGCACTCCCAATGCACGGTTTTGCTGCCCTCCTTGTAGGATCTGGTGATGATCTCCACTTTGTCCGCGACCATGAACGAAGAGTAGAACCCCAGACCGAAGTGGCCGATGATCGCCTGATCCTTGTACTTGGCCATGAACTCCTCGGCGCCCGAGAAGGCGATCTGGTTGATGTAGCGGTCGACCTCGTCGGCCGTCATGCCGATTCCGCGGTCGGTGATCGTGAGCAGCCGCTTGTCGGTGTCCACCGCAATGCGGATCGTCAGGTCGCCCAATTCACCCTGCATTTCGCCGCGCGAAGCCAGTGCTTTGAGTTTCTGCGTGGCGTCGACTGCGTTCGACACCAATTCGCGCAGGAAGATTTCGTGGTCGGAATAGAGGAATTTCTTGATGACGGGAAAGATGTTTTCGGTCGTCACCCCGATTTTACCGTTTGTCATAGTCGTATTCTGGTTTTAGTCTGTTTTTTCCGTTCGCGGAGAGATCAAACTATGTGCCAGCGCACGTTTCCTGCCAGAATGACAGCCAGAGACTGACAAAAACAAGACTGAGCTCTTGCTCAACCTCCTGCTTAATAGTTACACTTTAAGTGAAGCGTTTCAGCGTGGATGGTGACTTGCATAGCTTGATACGGTCTATGACCTTCAAATCGAAGTATTAAATCTGTTTCCGAAGGTTTATCCGGTGCTTGAATAGTCATTTTTCCGGAGGTTATAGAATAATCGGGATTACGAATGAAATACAGACTGTTATGACCTACATAAAACCTCCACTTATCTTGCATACGTTGATATGCAAAAGCTCCAACATTCTCTTCGCTTTTGAGAGAGAAAGTGATCTCTCTCAGCTCGTTGACCTTGAAATCCGTTTCGAGATTTGTTGCAGTAAATATAGGTGGTGCGGGATTGACGATGAGAGATGCCGAGACGCAGGAGGAATATGTCTCGGATAGAACGGTAATATCTATCGTCGAATAATTGCTTGCTTCTGACTTCTTAGAAGGTGCTGTGATTTCAATTGTTCCATTGTATCCACCGTCTGCGGAAGGTTCGAACTTAAGTAATTTATATTTCCAAGGTTCAGTAATAACTACCTCCAGTTTCAAATTCGTGGCTTCCGGTCCCGTTACGTTGAAATCGAATATTTTTACGTCTTTAGGAAAACAAGTGATCATCTTTTGAGAAAGATTGATGGTAAAAGGCGCAACGGGAGAATCTCCTTCCGATCCTTTTTGACAATTAGTAAGGAGCAAAAGAACGGCTAATCCGCATAAATACTTTTTCATAAGGGGCATGATTTGGGAGTTTCTCAAAAATAGTAAAATGTTTTATCATAAAAAATAAAACAAATAGTTTTTTTAGAGAAATCGCGATTCCTTCCCTACTTCATCGCCGCAGCGAGCGCCTCGACGAACCATTGCGGGGCGCGTGTCGGACGGTGCGTGTCGGCATGGAGAAAACCCAGCGCCGTCATGCCCGTGTTGAGCAGTTCGCCCTGCGAGTTGTAGACCTCGTATTCGAAACGGATGCGCGCCGTAGGCATTTCGCGCAGCAGGATGCGCACCGTAAGGCAGTCGTCGAAGAAAGCCGGACGTTTGTAGACCGACTGCACCTCCAGGATCGGCATGATGATGCCCTTTCGTTCCATGTCGGCGTAGGAGAGCCCCATCGAGCGCATCAGGTCGGAGCGCGCCTCTTCGTAGTAGCAGATGTAGTTCGAGTGGTGGACGAACCCCATTTGGTCGGTATGCTTGTACCAGACCCGGATTTTGGTGTCGTGTGTAATCATAGTGCGGTAAATTCGATAATGCTCTTTTCTTTGGTAAACGGCCGGTCCAGATGCGGCGCTCCTTCGGAAGGAATGAAGAGTCTCGCCGGTACACCGTCAGCCGTGACGGGATACTCGCCCGCAGGCGGCAGCAGCTTGTAGGGGTCGTCGATGCGGAGGGAGCCGCGGGCGACGTCGGCCATCAGCAGATAGGGATGTCCCAGCATACGGGCGGCGCGGGCCATCTCGGCGTGTTCGACGAGCGACCGGACGACGGTCGAACTGACCTTTTCGCCGCCGACGCTGAACGGTTCGATCCGGTACAGCCGCAACGTCGGCCGCTCCGATGAGCGCAGCGAACCGTAGTCGCCCTCCTTGTTGTGCCCGAAGTGGTGGTTATACCCCATTACGAGTGTTTCGACGCCCAGTTTTCCGATCAGGTCGCGGCGGATGAAATCGGCGGAACCCGTCCGGCTGAATTCGCGGGTAAAAGGGATGACGACCAGATTGTCGATGCCGGCCCGTTCGAGCAGCCAGGCCTTCTCGTCGAGCGTCGTGAGCAGGCGCAGATCGGTCTGTGTTTCGAGTACGATGCGCGGGTGGGGCGAGAATGTGACGACGATACTTTCGCCGTCGCGTTCGCGGGCGAAGCGGCGCACGGCCGCGAGCAACTCGCTGTGACCGCCGTGTACGCCGTCGAACGATCCGACAGTAGCCGCCGGATGGCGGAATGCGGGGAGCCGGTCGATTCCGTGGAAAACTTTCATCGTGCCTCGGTTCAGTCGTCGGTCGGGTTCTCCTCGTTCTCCTTGACGAAATAGGCGACCTTTTCGAGCAGTGTGGTGATGTCGTAGTTCTCGACCACGATGCCGCGCGGGAAGTTGAGCGGCCGCGAGGTGAAGTTGAGCACGCCCTTGATGCCGGCGTTGACGATCGGGACGACCAGTTCGTCGGCTACGCGCGAGGGAGACGAGACGATGACGATGTCGATGTCCTTGTCCTCGACCACCTCCTCGAATGTCTCCATATGGTGGCACGGAATGCCGTCGATCGTCTGGCCGACCTTCGCGGGGTCGATGTCGAACGCGGTGGTGATCTTCAATTTCAGACCGCGGCCGTTGAAATACTTGGTGATGGCCTGGCCGAGGTGTCCCATGCCGATGACGGCGATGTTGGTCACTGTGTCGCTGTCGAGGATGTTGCTGATGAAATCGATGAGCACCTTCACGTCATAGCCCTTCTTCGTGTCGCTCGAAAAGCCGATGAGCATCAGGTCGCGGCGCACCTGCACCGCCGTGATGCCGTGGATGCCGGCCAGCACGTGGGAGAAGATGTGGGTAATCCCCTGCTTGTGGCAGGAGAGCAGCGTACGGCGGTACTCGCTCAGCCGTTCGATCGTTTTTTCGGGGATATTGGAAGATGCCATGGTCGGATTATTCGAGCGTGATGGTATAGTTGTCGTTGTAGACGACACGCACCCATTCGGTGTTGACGCGGTTGCCGTCGGCCGTCCGCGTAAAGCGGTAAGGCGTCTGGAGCGGCGTGAAGGTCTCGTCGTCGAAAAAGCCGTTGATGTCGTCGAACATCGCCGAGCCGAACAGGACGGCCGCGTCGTACCCCCGATAGGAGTAGAGCGTCGGCAGCGAACCGAATGCGGAGATATAGCGGTTGTCGAAGGTGCGGATGCGTTCGTCGTCGCGTTTGGCGTGATAGGTCGAGATGAAGGTCACCCGATTCTTGAAAAAGAGGTTGCGGTCGATGTTGTCGAACCGGTTCCAGTGCGGGCCGCCGATGACGTCGTACTGCGGTGCGGAGTGGCCGCGGGCGATGATATTGCTGCTGGCCGAGGCCAGTGCGGCGAGGATCGAGTCGACCTCGGTCTCTTTGCCCGACAATACGACGAGCAGGGCGCTGTCGCGGGCCGAGAGGATGCTGCCGATGTTGCTGCCCTGCTCGTAGCGGAACGTTTCGTACCCCACGTCGGGAATCAGCGCCTTGACGGCCTGTTCGAACGCCGTGTCGGTGTGCTGGCTGTAAATCAGTACGACCCTGCGGCCGCTGTTGAGCGGCCGGGCGAGTTTCGCGTATTTCCGGGCGGGATCGGGCGCCATTTGGAAGAGGACGTCGCTGTGCGTATGGTCGATCGTCGCCAGCGGCGAAACGACCGGAATACCCTCCTGCTCGGCGATGCGCAGGACAGGTGCCAGTTCGTCTTCGTACACGGGGCCGACGATCAGTTGCGAGCGGGCGAGAGTGCTGTCGGCGACGAGTGTCGCGACCTTCGCGGGATCGTGCGCCGTGTCGAAAACGTCGAGCCGTACCGACCGGCCGTCGCGGCGGAGCCGGTCGACGCCCAGCAGGAATCCCTGATAGAATTCGGTATAGCTGGCATTGGGGCGCCCGTCGGTCGTGGCGGGCAGCAGCAGCGACAAGCGGAGCGCGGCGTCCG
>JABLTQ010021694.1_pt1 | contig 13439 bp, 21 predicted proteins | sample 7160101 | NCBI WGS metagenome assembly JABLTQ01 (sample SAMN14651228, study PRJNA627086) | human gut metagenome | isolation source: feces | host: Homo sapiens
ATGGTACGACGGGCGCGACGTTCCACAGGAATACCGGGTAACGCCGCAGCCCCCGCAGCGGTCACGCCCCGACCCGGAATTATATGAAAAGACGATCAGCAACATGGTAGAATGTAAGAGCCGTGGAGCATATCTGATGGGACTTACAACTTATGGCAATTACAGCATTGAGGATACTGCTGATTTTGTGGTTTACATTCCGAAGACAGATGAGCATTTTGAGGCATCGCTTGCAGTGATTCCGCTGCAGCTGATGGGATATTATGTATCCGTTGCAAAGGGACTGGATGTAGATAAGCCGCGTAATCTGGCAAAATCTGTAACGGTTGAATAAAGTGATGCAGGAAGTTCCAGCGGAATTTCCTGTTGAATAAACGAGATGAACGACATAAAAATGTGCCGTTCATCTTTTTTTTCATATTTTATCACACTTTCATCACAATTATGGGCTAAACTCTTAACTATAGAAAAGGAAAAGAAAGGAGTCTTGAATGATGGACAATCAGTACAATTATTACAGACCAGATTCAGATGAAAATAGAGGAGCAGGCAATCAGCAGGGATTCGGAGCAGGACCACAGAAGGATCCGAAGACTTTAAAGCCGAAAAAAGGTTACATGAAAAAAGTAGCACTTGTTGTAGGAGCAGCCGTATTATTTGGAGCAGTCGGCGGTGTGATGATGCAGGGAACCAGTTATCTGACTGGTAAGCTGCTTGGAAAGAATACAAAGAGTACCGTAGGCACAACAAAGACTGTATCGAACGCAAAGCTTACAACATCTACCAGTACAGTGACATCTGATGTATCAGATATCGTTGAAAATACACTTCCGTCAATTGTTTCTATTACCAATATGAGCGTACAGGAAGTACAGAATTTCTTCGGAGGAATCAGCCAGCAGGAGAGTGAAAGCGCCGGATCCGGTATCATCATCAGCCAGAATGATTCAGAACTCTTGGTTGTTACCAATAACCATGTTGTAGAAGGAAGCGATACACTTACTGTTACATTTAATGATGGTAACAGCGTGGAAGCGCAGATTAAAGGAACAGACTCCGCAAGGGATCTTGCAGTCGTAGCCGTTCCGCTTGATAAAATTTCAGACGATACAATGAATGCGATTAAGGTTGCAACACTTGGAGATTCAGATTCTCTGAAGGTTGGAGAACCTGCTATTGCAATCGGTAATGCACTTGGCTATGGACAGTCTGTTACAACTGGTATCGTCAGTGCAACCGGACGAACAATTGATGGATTTGACGGAGAATACATCCAGACAGATGCAGCAATCAACCCTGGTAACAGTGGTGGAGCTCTTCTGAATGCAAATGGTGAGGTAATCGGTATCAACTCTGCAAAGATCAACAGCTCGGCAGTAGAGGGTATGGGATTTGCGATTCCGATTTCTGATGCAAGTGATGTTATCCAGAATCTGATGAATAAAGAGACAAGAAGCAAGGTTTCAGATGAAGAAAGAGGATATCTTGGAATCAAGGGATACGATGTATCTGAAGAAGGTGCACAGATGTACAATATGCCGACCGGTGTTTATGTCAAAGAGGTTATGAGTGGTGGCGGAGCTGAGAAGGCCGGTCTTACAAAAGGATCGATCATTACTGGTTTTGAGGGAAGTTCCATCAGTGGTATGAGCTCTCTTCAGGAACAGCTTCAGTATTATAAAGCCGGAGAAGAGGTAACGCTTACCGTACAGATCCCGGATAAGAATGGTGAATATACAGAGAAAGATATCAAGGTTACACTTGGTAAAAATTCATAAAATGATGTGAACACGCCGTTTTATGGGAGTATGAGGTGTTCGAGGATTGCGGGAATTGCATAGCAATGGAGCAATCCGGTTACATCATAAAATACTAAAGAAAGATGCCGTCAGATCAGAAATGGTCTGGCGGCATTATTGATGTTACGACCTGTTTGAAACGGAAACGGACATCAGATTATACCGGATGCAAAAGTCAGAACCCTTTTTTTAAAATTACCATACAATAATATTGCAGATATAAGAAAGGGGAGCCAAAACAATGCAAAATTGCAGAAATAATAATCCATATATGAGACGTGCAAATTGTGGATGTGGCAATAATAACAATAGCTGTAATAGTAATTCATGTATGGCGAACAATGATGGAAGAAATCTATCGATGTCAGCACCTGTTTACCGAGAACGATCTGGATGTAGCAATCGGGACGATGCGTTGGATGGAATGTCGATCGCAATGGCTTATGTGCCATGGCAGAGTTGGAGACACATTTACGAAGCCGGAAAAGGATTCCACAGAGGAACCATATTCGAAGAGCTTGATCTTCCGTTTAAGGGGAAAGGAGGATGTAACGCATGAATGAAATGCCAAATTCTAAACCTTGCAGAAAAGATCTCCTGATGCAGATTGGTCATGCGAGCTTTGCGGTAGATGATGTGAAGCTTTATCTGGACACTCATCCTCGTGATCAGGAAGCGCTGGACTTTTTTTATGAATATAATAAAAAAAGGAACCAGTTGTTGAAAGAATATGCAAAATATTATGGACCACTCACAGTAGATACCGCTGTTCCTTCCTGCTCAGACAGATGGAACTGGATTCAGGAACCATGGCCATGGCAGGAAGGAGGGTGTTAGTTTATGTGGAATTATGAAAAACGTTTACAATATCCCGTAAAAATTACCCAGACCAATCCGAAGATGGCCCAGGTAATCATCAGTCAGTTCGGTGGACCGGATGGAGAATTAGCTGCGTCCATGCGTTATTTATCACAGAGGTACACCATGCCGTACAAAGAAGTGACAGGAATTTTAACCGATATTGGCACAGAGGAATCAGCACATACAAGATGGAAGTAAAAAAGATCAGCGAGAAATACGCGGAAAAACGTCTATGGAAAAAGAAGAATGCCGTTGGCCACGGGCGTTTTTCTCTGTTTTTGTAAAATCTATTCTTTCAATCACATTCTTCAAAGCTGTATTTTTATCTGCAGCATCAAAAGTATCCCATGCATTTAGAAGCTCCTGACATTTAGGGACAAATGTGGAGCGGTTCTTTTTCGACAAATCGAGACGCACGATATCAGCATTCACAGATTCAATTTTCTTATCAAAATCTTTTATTTTATCTTCCAGAGCAGTAGAACGCTCAAAGAAAATCTCTTTTGTATAAATCCCCTGCTCTAATAAATCGAATAAGGATCCTCGTTGCTTCAGAGTTGTCTCCTTTTCTTTTTCCAAATTCACAAGAATGGACCGGAGAGATTCTTGCTCGGAATCATCTGTACTTTCAAAATTGTTTACCTTGTAGTCAGCTATGTAGTTGCGGATCCATTCCAGGACAGCGTTTTCGAGTTCTTCAAGTTCAATAGCTACAGTGGCGCATCCGGCATATTGGCAAATAAGATAATCACGAGGCTGTTTGGCTGACATTTTTTTTCTAACCATGACACGCCCGCAACAAGAACACCGGACAATTCCGGCGAACGGGTTCTGAATTCTACAGCTACGTTTTACCGGAGCGGTCATGGAAGAGTTTACAGAGTTCGCCCGGTAATAGAGATCTTCCGAGATACATCCAGGATGTTTTCCTTTTACTAAAATATAATCATCTGCCTTCGGACGGCTGGTTGCGATTTTTCCATTTACAATTGCTTTTTGTGATTTTCGATAATTCCAACGTAACATTCCTATATTTACAGGGTTTGAAATGATTGTTTTTACAGTAGCCGGATTAAAAGGCTTTCCGCTACGAGAAACGATTCCCATGCCGGTTAATGCAGAACAGGTCTTCTGGAATCCGTATTTTTTATTCCCCATAAAATCATACATCAGTTTCAAAACCGGATTTTCTTTTTCGTCTGGTACGAGCGTAAAATGCTTGCAATCATCCGCTTTTACACGCTTCCAACCGTATGGAGCGATGTTGCCGACATAATATCCGTCTTTTACAGATCGAATACGCCCAGCCTGCATCCTACGTTTAATAGTGGCATATTCACGCCGGGACATAAAAAGAGAGAACTCAAAGTATTCATTGTCGTTCTCAATCGCTGGATTATAAGTCTTTCCTGGAGTAACGATCAGAGTGTTGGAGTAGAAGAAAGCTCTCTGAACACGTCCTTGATCAATAGTGTCACCTCTGGCAAGACGTTCCACTTCCATAACAAGGACACCTTCCCAGATACCGGATTCAACTTCGGATAAAAGGCGGACCATTTCCGGTCTAGCATCGATGCTATCTCCGGATACGACTTCTCTGTAAATAGCTCCGATCGGAAGGCTTCTGGCGCGTGCAAGTTCAAGAAGAGTTTCCTCGTGACGTTTCAAAACATCAATTCCGAGTGCTTCAAGGTCGGAATCTTTTCTGGATTTTCTTAAATAAATTACATACATAATGTATCAGCTCCTTTGTATTTTATGAAAAAAAGGGTACAAAAATAACAGCCTGAGAACTTTTGTTCTCTTGCGTGGCTGCTCCGGAGATGATACAATATTATTTGCATTTGGGTATCTCTTCGGAGAACTTAATGAGAAACATATTGGCGTATGTTTCATCGCTCGACCGTTCCTGTTGGCGCAGGAGCGGTTTTAATTTTTACGGATTACAATGTCCGCAAGGTGAATATCCTTGAGCTATCAGATCATCTCGTGTTCCTTCATAAGCCCAGTAATTCTCTTGCTTGATTTTGCTGACATCTCTGCAAGAAGGAATATGAAATTTACCGGTACTTGTATTAACGACATAAGAAGAAGTTTGCGGTTGCTGTGCTACTGGTTGGTCATTTACAATTTGCTCTTGTTCTGATTGCTGCGCGGCAGCTTCTTCAGCCTGCTTTTGAGCTTCGGCGGCAGCAATAGCGGCTTTGTCTTCAATGCTGATGGTCAAAGAATTGCTTTTAACATTACCGCAGGAAACGGAAAGATCATAAGTGCCGGCTGAATCGGCAGAGAAAGTAAGTTTTCCATCTTGGTTTTTAAATACACCACCAGAACTTTCGCAGCTTAATTTATCGATGTTTCCGTCTGCTGGATTAACTGCCATATCAATAGGGATTTCTGTATTGATATCATAAACAGTGGATGTATCAGCAGAAAGAGTAATTGATTCAACTGCAGTAACTTTTTTGGACGCAGTATTATTCTTGGAAGTGTCTTCTTTATCAGAATCAGAGCATGATCCGGCAAGCCCGATGATAAGGATAAATATAATAATTCCAGTTAAACAACCGCAGCCTTTCTTTTTGGGCGATTTATATTTTGCTCCAGAAGAATTACCAGAGGAAACATTCCCGGATCCGCCGTTAGAGCTAAAAAGATTCAAACGGTTTGAAATTTCACCGGAATATGTTTTGTATGTTCTGGTAAAAAAGAGACCAACTAATAAAAGGAAAAATCCAAATAAAAAGCTACTATTAAAGAAACACATTACAGTAAGAAGATAAGCAATAATAGAAAGAACTAAAAATATTGTCTTATAGTGCTGTAATGAATCTGTTGAAAACTTCTCTAATGAAGCGTTTGGCGCAGAAGCTTGCTGCGGAATATTTTCACCGATATTATTATTGGATTCATGCAGTTGCTTTGCACTGGAATGTTTATTAGATCTGCCACCAGACGAAGATGTGTAATACATTCCAGTTCCCGGAATTCCAACGGAAGAGGTTTTCTTACCGGTTGAACTTATTGTTTTGTGAACTCCTTTGCCACCGAAAGTAACGCTGGTACTCTTTTTGTTGAGGTTGACTTTTACTCCGGGAGCTACTTTAATACTCTTTCTAAATCTTAATCCCATAAGCCGCGCCTCCTTAGTACTTTACTTTCTTTTCTCATAAAAATTACCCCCTTGTAAAGTATTTTATATAATCGCATATGCGGTTATATTCATCGTACATAGTTTTTTAAAATTCAGCAGATAATAACTGCATGGAAATCCTATTATCTAAAATAATGCACAAAAGAAATCTAACGGTACGTCAAGTAGAACAGATGACCAAAGTCCCAAAATCCACCATAAATGATATTATGAATGGAAAATCACCACGGCTGGACACATTGGAACAGCTGGCAGCAGGACTGAAAGTCAAAATATCTGATTTATATGACTCTCCGTACAAATAAGTGTCCGAGTTCTCGGACAAATTTAAAAATCGCGTTACTTCTCCAGTTTTGGATTGTTATTATAGTAGAAAGTATAATAAACAGAACAAATGTTCGTAAAGCTCTTGAAAATATTTAATTCAAGATGTAATATAATTACAAACATACGTTCGGAAACGCCGAGACTGGAGGGGTTACATATGTGTCAAGATGAACATAACAAGCAAAAAGACATAACTTTTATCGTTGAACTACTTAATAAAGAATCTCCGGAAAAAGTAAGGGATATTCTGGTGTTTATCCGGAGCTATCTCGGAAAGTAAGTTCTAAAGAGTCAGGCTACTGGCTCTTTTTTAAGTTGTCTATAAATTGCTGTGCAATCTTTTCTAATGTCGCTTTACTTGTATCGTCCAGCTGCTCGTATGTAACGATAAAAGATTGGATGGCATTAACTATCGCAGAGTCTTTATCTTTTAACAGCATACCAGTATATTTCAGTAGTTTCTGCTGTTCGGTCATTTGCTCAAACATTTCACCTTCTCCGGTTCGGAGCCATTCTTCATTTACATCAAATTCCCTGCAAATAGAAGAAACAACAGCATCGAGAGGTGTTCTTGCACCAGATTCGTAACCGGCAACAGTACCTTGTTTTACACCTATCTTATTTCCAAAATCAGATTGATTAAGTCCTAACTCCTTCCGGAGTAAACGAATTCTTTCGTTCATTTATCACTCACCTTCTTTCTAAAAACGATTATAGCACACAAAATATTGCAATGCAATAAAAACAGGCGAAAAACTATTGACAAAATAATAGCGTTGATATAATATGATATTGCAAAGATATGAAAGCGTGGTGATGAAAAATATGATGAATTTAGAAGCAAAGAAAGAACAGGAGATTAAAAACATGGTAACAATTCTGGAGCAGATTGATCTGCCTGATATTATTCTGCTTACGCGAGATGCCAATACACTTCTGATGCGGCAGAAAGAAGCAGAAGCACAGGAACAGAGAGTGAGGTGATGGGATGGAAAAATGGAATCCCAAGAAAGAATACGAAAAAATCATGAGCACAACAGAAATTGGAGATACTGTTGTGCTCATAGAAAAAGAAAAAAATATGTATAAAAGAACAAGAAATGGCCTGAAATTGATAGACAGTGAAGTGATGGAAGTAATTAGAAAAGAAGATCATCATCAATTTCGACTGTAAGTTTTCCTTTGATTTCAGGATAGGTTGTAACATCATCAGAATCAATGGAAGGGATTGCGGATATCCGGACAAGACCATCATAGTCGTCCTGATCCATATCGTCAATAACAGTAATTTGTGCAAATTGCATATTGTTTTTGAACATTTGATCTGCAATACGAATAAGATCAATTGCAGAAATGCATGCGGAGCAAGAAATAGCTCCAGTTGGATATTTTGTACGCATAAAAAGCTCCTTTCAAGAATACCTGGCATGGCAGTGCCTGTAATTAAAGTATAGGGGAATTTAACAAAAAGGGCAACAGGAAAGAAGTGATGAAGTGGCAAAGAAAGCACTGAAAGAAGATATGCGCTTTGTGCGGAGAATCAGAGAGTGAGGTGATAGGATGCAGGATTTGCTAAAAATAAATTATGAAACAGAAGAACCTACTGTTTCAGCCAGAGAGCTTTATGATCGATTAAATATTAAAAGCAATTTTACAACTTGGTTCAGGCGCATGTGCGAATATGGCTTTGAAGATGGAAAAGACTTTTTTCCAAAAGTGGAAGAAAGTACCGGTGGAAGACCTTCCGAGGAATTTGCCATGAAAATTGATATGGCAAAAGAAATCTGCATGCTTCAGCGATCACCGGAAGGCAAACAGATCCGCCAATACTTTATAGATCTGGAGAAAGCTTGGAACACACCGGAACAGGTTTTTGCCAGAGCATTAAAGATGGCAGATAAGACCATCGAAAAGCTGAAGCACAACAATGCACTCCTTCTGGAGGACAATGTCCGGATGAAACCGAAAGAAGTATTTGCGGATGCGGTAGCAACAAGCCAGAGCACAATCCTGATTGCGGATCTCGCGAAGCTCCTGAAGCAGAATGGAGTGGATACCGGTCCGAAGAGACTCTTTGAGTGGCTGCGTGCGAATGGTTATCTGATCCGGAGGAAAGGAACAGACTATAATATGCCAACGCAGAAGTCAATGGAGCTGCAGCTGTTCCAGGTAAAAGAGTCTACGGTAAATAATCCGGATGGATCCGTGAGAATCAATAAAACTACAAAGGTTACAGGCAAAGGTCAGCAATATTTTATCAATAAGTTTTTAAAAGAGTAGGCGAGGACAAAGTAAGAAGGACAATCTGGACAGCATAGCATAAAAAGAGGTGATGATAGATGATTGTTGAAACCATGCAGATCGGAAACGCAACCATACGGGTACATGATGATTGTTTTAAAAAGACGAAAGAGGAAATGCAGAAATGTGCAGATGGATTTTTCAGAGTTCTGATCGAAGCTGCAGAGAGAAAAAAGGAGAAAACCGCGTAAGCGGTACCAGTTGGACAAGCAAAGGAGGGATAAGAGATGTTTTACAAGATCGCAAAGACACTCAGCGTAACGGCAAGCATTACCGGAATCTTGATGATGGCTGGTGCGTGCTCAGTGAAAAGTCAGGAGCTGTTTTACTTATATGCAGCACTTGGAATCACAACACTTACTACTGGAGCATTTGCACTGGAATATTTCCGGATACGGGAATGGCAGTACCGGAAAAGGAAAATAAGGGAGGCGAAGGAACATGCCGGAAGAGAAGCAGCGTAAGAAGCGGATTCGGGTGGAGAAGCTGAATGAGTGGATTGAGACTTTGAAATCAATAGAAAGAGTCAACCGTGATTCCGAGTATTTCAAACAAAATGCAATCCCATATTTGGAACAATATGTAGACAGCCTGAAAGAAGCTGGCAGAAAAACAGTAGTATTGGAGGACAAGCAGTGAAAACAGTAAAAGTAACACCAGATAACATTATATCAGTAATTGATGTAAACTTTGATGATTTCCGTGATCTGCAGAAAGCAGTAGGCGGGCATTTTGAAACTGTAAGCACAAAAACCTTGTATGAGACGTTTAAAATGCCAATGATCATGCTGGTGGATGAAGACGGAATAATGAAACAGAAAGAAGTAAATCGTCTGGGAAGCTATTTCTACGATGCAGACAGGCACGGATGGCCAATCTTAGGAGACGTTGTATTTGCAATTGCAGCCGGAGAAGATATTGAAGCACCGGATGATGCGGAAGCTCTGATGGTATTCCTGAAAATGAATTTTTCGTACTTAAAAGAAGAATAAAAAACGCTTGCGAAAAGAAATATCGCAAGCGCCGCAACCATAAAGGTACACGAATAAACTAAGCACTTATAGTGTACCTTTTAGCGGCTGGAAAGTCAAGTATTTACAGGGAGACTACCCTTTTTAATAACTTGATAAGACTATTAAAGTTATGAGGACACGCTATGAGAATCAGACGAGTGACATACGATTTGGGAAATGTAATAGAGAGACAGGAATATCTGGATGGAAGATATGGAGCACCGGGAGAGAAGAGAGCCAAGAAGAAGAAAGCCACGCCGGAGGAAGTGGAGCAGGTCAACCAGTGGACCAGGGAGAGGAAAGCCAGACACAGACTCCGGATGTATTTTAAGGTCAATGACTATTTTTTCACCTTGACATATCCGAAAGAAGAACGTCCGCCGGACATGAAGCAGGCAAAGCAGGATTTTAAAGAGTTTTACCTGTTCTGTAAGAAGGAATACAAGAAAAGAGGACAGGAGCTCCGCTGGATCCGCAATGTTGAATGTACCCCGTCCGGTAACTGGCACATTCATGTGGTTCTGAATCGAATCCCGGATACAGATCTGATCATAGCTGCAGCCTGGAAACATGGAAAGGTTCGTAATAAGCAGTTACTCTATGAGAAAGGCGAGTTCCGGAAGCTGGCGCAATATGTTACCAAAAACGAGAAAACCCAGAAAAAATACGTGGATGAGGGCGTGCTGGATCATGAGATTGCAGAAGCCAATTTTTCTACGTCTCGAAACATGCCGCTTCCAGAACCCAAAACAAAGATTTTATACCGGTGGCCGAAAGAACCGAAACCACCAAAGGGATATTACATAGTCAAGGATTCTTTTTACGAAGGGATCAACAAAGCAACCGGATTCCCGTACAGACACTACGAAATGATCCGGATAAGGAGAGAAGATGAAGATAGAACTATACACAGAGGTAAACTTCCGGGGACCAACAGCAAAAAACGGAAAGTGTATCGCTCTGGTGGAGTGCGAGACTAAGAAAGGACCGGCAGTGAAAGCACAGATCGAGAACGAACAGAACACGACCTACCACAGAATGAGCATGATCGCTATCCTTGTCGGTCTGAGAATGCTCCGACCGTGTGAAGTGACTGTCTACACGCCGGATCAGTTCCTGGCCACAACCATAAACGAAGGAAATATGGACAAATGGAAACGGGAAGAGTGGCGCAGACCGCATGGAAAAGAGATCAAGAACAAAGAGCTCTGGCAGGAACTGTATGAGCAGACACAAAAACACCGTGTAACTCTTGAATTTTCCGAGGTTACACGGTATTCCGATAGACTACAGTCTAAAATGAGATAAAAACAGGAGAAAACCTTGAAAATACCGAGAAAGAGAGGAATTTGAAATGACAACCAGTGGAATCACGAATATCAACGCCAAGCTGATTCACCAGCATCCGGATAACCCACGAAAAGACCTGGGTGATCTGACGGAGCTGAGTGAGTCGATCAAGAAGAAAGGAATTATGCAGAATCTTACGGTAATTCCGGGATACTGGGATGAAAACCGGGCGCACCACGATGAAGGATACACGCTGATCATCGGACACCGCCGGTTTGCCGCCGGAAAAATGGCAGGCGTAACTATGTATCCATGCCGGATCGTAGAGGACATGAGCTATAAAGACCAGGTCGGAACCATGCTGGAAGAGAATATGCAGCGCATCGACCTGACACCATTGGAGCAGGCAGAAGGCTTCCAGATGATGTTAGATCTTGGAGATACGGAAGAACAGATTGCAGAGAAGACCGGATTCTCCAGGACAACCGTCCACCGGAGACTAGAAATTGCAAAGCTTGACAGGGATCTGGTCAAAGAAAAGACAGATGAAAACGGAGCGTATCAGCTAACACTGAAAGATTTGGCTGAACTGTCGAGAATCGAAGACATTGAAACGAGAAACAGAATATTGAAAGATGCAACAGATTCCAGACAGATCCAGTGGAAAGTATCAGCGGAAATAAAAAACGCAGAAAAAGAAAGCAATAAAAAGATCATCATCGAGCTTCTTACGGCAGCAGGAATCAAAAAAGCCACAAAGGAGATAGAGAGAAAACGCTATACCGAAGAGGTAAAAGATAAAAAGAGTATTCCACTGGATAAAGAGCCACCAGAAGAACTTAATATCCATGGGACAAATCTTTTTTGGCTGGAAAGTTGGGATGGAATTTGCGTAGTAGAAAAACTACCAAGAAAACCAAAAGAAGAAACGGAATGGGACAAACAGCAGAAAAAGAATAAGGAACTGGAAGCTCTGCAGAAAAAAATGAATGCCAGGAGACAATCGTTTATCAGGATGATCATAATCGGGAAAATTGAATTGCTGAAAGGCGAAGAACGTCAGAAAATGATTGAAAAGATGATCAGAACTCTGACAGAAGTCGGAGGATGGACAAATGAAAGGAGATTTAGTGAGGTTTACACAGGGAAAGAGTGGTACGGTATGCCGGAAGAAGAACGAAACGAGATCAGAGAAAGAATACGGCAGGAAGACATCCAGATACTGCTTTTGACTGTACTCAACGGTACGATGGATAGCACAGGAAGTTTAGTAAACTATGACGGTGGATTTGATGCGAAACGAGGGTGTGAATGTCAGAAATGTTTCAAAATTCTGATGCGCTACGGATGGAGTTACGAAAGAGAAGAGGCAGATCTGGTTTACGGCAACCATGAGCTATACAAAAAGGAGTCCTAAGATGGAGCAGTTAAGTGTAGAAGACTGGAAACCGGATGCCTGCCCGAAAAATATAACCGTAGAAGAATATCTGGCCACATTTCCCAAAATCAAATTAACCCGCCGGGAATATATCCAGACAATTCCATTGTATCATGCGGCTCTGTACCTTGCAGAGACAACCCAAAAAGTACACAGTTCACAGGAATGGTATCTGTATTTAAACGAAAAAGTAGATCAAAACGGGGAGGTGTTATCTGGTGAATATGATGTTTCCGAAACCAATCAAGAAGAAACGTAAGAAGCACAAAAAAAGCATTATGCAGCCAAAAGGCGACCGCCGGTGCTACCTGTGCATGTTACTGGATGGAGATTTTACATACAAGCCATATCTGGAAGAGCATCATGTTTTGTTTGGTAACACCCATGCATTTGCAGAGGCGGAAGGGTTAAAAGTAAATCTCTGCCTGGAACATCACCGAAACGGACCGGCAGCAGTCCATAACAATGCCAAGAACGCACGGATCCTGATGGCGAAAGCCCAGGAGGTTTACGAAAGAACCCATACAAGGGAAGAATGGATGGAAAACGCCGGAAAGAATTATTTATAGGCACCACAGGAAAATTAATATATCACAAATCTCGCAGAGTGCATGGCTGCCCGGTGCGGCAGCCAGAAAGGAGCGACATGAAGAAAGAGCTGTTTGAGCTTAGAAGAAACATGAGGATAGAATTATGCAACATCACTAAGATAACAGGATATATCGTAGATAATGACCGGAACTGCAGGTTGGAATTTGTCAAAAACTTTTTAAACCTCGAAGAGACGGAAGCGTTCAAATACCTGGATATCTTCAAAAAGGTTTTATCTGGAAAGCCTGGAAGAAATATGTTTCAGTTGGATTTTAAGGAGAAAACAAGAAAGCAACATCTGGTCACGATTGTAAAAACAGGGTTAGAAGACAATGATGTACGCCAGATCTTCCTGGAAGAGATTGCAGAGTCTATTGGCATATTGAATAAAGGGTATTCCCTGATTCTAATTGCCAGTGGAATCTACGACATTCCGGGAATTGCCACGGACGGAGCGGATCTGGATGAAAGTGAAGAGGTTTATGAGTACATGATCGGATGTATCTGCCCGGTAAGATTATCGGCAGCAGGATTATCTTATAAACCAGAACTGGCAGATATTCAGGAACGTACAAGAGACTGGGTAGTAAGTATGCCGACACAAGGATTTTTATATCCGGCATTTACAGACCGCCACGGAGATCCGGAACATATCTGGTACTACA
>JABLTQ010047713.1_pt1 | contig 13413 bp, 7 predicted proteins | sample 7160101 | NCBI WGS metagenome assembly JABLTQ01 (sample SAMN14651228, study PRJNA627086) | human gut metagenome | isolation source: feces | host: Homo sapiens
AATTATTATGAACTATTCCGATTTTATTTACGATTTCAATCTCTATTTGTGTGAGAGATTCGGTTACAGAAACTGCTGTTCCGTTATGCACAACGCCAACGGCATTTGTGTTTCTGTCCATGTAGGCGAAATGGATTTATACATCCGTTTCTGGGAATACAGTTGTGGTGTAGGTCACTATCCCGACTGGAGCATTATCATAGTGCGAAGCAACTTCAAACGAAACCAGCAGGAAAACCTGAAAGACCTTGCCCGCTTCTTCAAAGAGTATGCCCCACGCTATGGTTACAAATACCTCTGCACCGAAGATGATGACTACAAGTATTATCAAACCCTTGGTTTGAAACTTATCCACAGAGGATTTTCCAGACAATATAATTATGGATTGCCGTTGAAGGAATTGAAGGTGTAACGTGGATTTCTTTATGAAGGAGAGGAAAATCCTCTCCTTCATAAAACCACACCGATAAATCATCGATTAAATCCAATATCTCCATTTTGCAAAAATTATAGCAGATAATCAAAGCATATATGTAGATTATTAATTAAATATACTAACTTTGTAAATAATACACTATGGCCAAATTAATGGAAAAAACAAAAATATATACATTCATAGATTTATTTGCTGGAGCAGGAGGACTTTCCGAAGGATTTGTAAGGGCTGGATTTACACCGCTTGCACACATTGAAATGGATAAGAATGCCTGCAATACATTAAAGACCAGATCTGCATTTCATTATCTTCAGAAAAATGGAATGCTGTCAATTTATGAAGACTATCTCAAACATAAGGAAGAAAGAACAGACGGACAAAAATTGTGGAATCAGGTTCCCAAAAGCATAATCGATACTACGATATGCGCTACTATTGGAGAGAATACTATTGATGGCATTTTCAAGAAAGTGGATCAGCTCAAGGGAAACAACAAAGTGGATATTATCATAGGGGGGCCACCTTGTCAAGCGTATTCAGTCGCTGGAAGAGCTCGTATGGGCAAGAAGGTAGAAAAGGATCCTCGAAATGAATTGTATAAATACTATGTACAATTTATCAAGCGCTATGATCCTGAAATGTTTGTATTCGAGAATGTATTGGGACTACTGACCGCTAAACGAGGTGAACCTTTTGCAGATCTCAAACGATTGGTTGAAGAACTTGGATATGATATGGACTGTAAAGTTCAGGTTGCGTCCCAACATGGAGTATTACAAAACCGACAAAGGGTTATCATTGTAGGTTGGAAACGTGTTGTAAAAGGATTGAAAAGTCCATACCACTATCCGGAACTTACCGTGGAAAAGTGCCCTTACCAAGTACTGCGGGATTTGTTCTCGGATTTACCTGAGCGGAAAGCGGGAGAAGGCAAATTCTGTGAAGCCGTTTCGTATGTCAAACCTCTGTCCGAGATGCCGTACCTCGATAAGTCTGGAATACGTGGCCTGTTAAATTTTACAACTCAACACGTAGCCAGACCAACAAATGAAAATGATCGAAAAATATACAAAATTGCTGTTGACAAGTGGTTAAATGAGCACCAGCGATTAAACTATGCGCAACTACCGATGGAGTTGCAGACTCATCGAAATACGAAGACGTTTCTTAATCGTTTCAATGTTGTTGATCCTTACGGATGCTGTCATACTGTAGTAGCGCACATAGCCATGGATGGTCATTACTATATTTATCCAACGTTAAATCCGACATTGGAAACGGTACGATCCATTACGGTTAGAGAGGCGGCTCGTCTACAATCATTTCCAGACGATTACTTTTTTGAAGGGACCCGGACATCTGCCTTCAAACAGATTGGCAATGCGGTACCCGTCGTGTTAGCATACAAAATCGCAAAGGGCATAAAGAAACTTCTATTATGAACGAAAAAATAAAAAGTGGAACATTTGTTTTTCGCCCACGGGCTCGACTTATCAAGACTATAGGCGAAGAACTTATCAGCGACGATAAAGTAGCAATATTAGAGCTGGTTAAAAATTCATATGATGCATATTGTACATTAAATGGCGAAGGGGCAATTGTAGATATTACATTTAATGGTAATGTTCAGAGTTTACCTTCCGGAGAAAAATACATAGCCAAAGAACAAGCCTCCATTATTATTTACGATGAAGGCATAGGGATGGATTTTGAGGTTATAAGAACCGCATGGATGGAACCTGCCACTAACTTTAAAAAGTTAAAGCAAAACCAGAATCCATTAAAAAAATATGCAGGGGAAAAGGGTATAGGACGCTTTGCCTCTGCAAAGTTGGCATCCAAATTAGAGCTTGTTACAAAGCAAGTTGGTAAAGACGAGATTTTCATCAAATTCAATTGGAATGATTTTTCTAATGAGTATGATTACTTGGATGATATTAAGATAGAATGGGAAATACGTCCCGCAACCGAAATTCAAAAACATGGAACAATTCTACGTCTGTACGATTTGAATGAAGATTGGAGCGAATCCAAAATAAAGGATCTGCGAGTTGCCTTATCTCGATTGCTTAATCCCATTGTTCCAGTTGAAGATTTCTTAATGAGTTTAAACTTGCCAAAAGAATTTGGGGCATTATCTGGAACCATTGAGAGACCGGAAACTCTAAATCGTCCCAACTATAGTATAAAAGGCAGTATTGCAGCTAATGGTTCTCCTCAGCAGATAGTTTTTTATAGTAAAACTATTGGTCATGAAGAAATTCTTTCTTTAAACGAGAATGAATTCCGCCTTCAAAGAAAATATTTGGCCGGTCCTTTCTCATTCGAATTTAAGATTTGGAATAGAGATGCAGATGAATTAAAAGCATTAGCCAATGAAACTGGAAATATTGTTAAGAATGTCAAGACTGACCTTGATGAATTGTGTGGCATAAGCATATATCGTGATAATATCAGAGTTCTGCCATACGGAAACAGAAACAATGATTGGGTAAGACTTGACATGCGGAGAGTTAATAATCCAACATTGAGATTAAGTAACAATCAAATTGTAGGATATATTGCAATAGGGATAGATAGCAATCCATTATTAAAAGATCAAAGTAACCGGGAGGGTATCGTAGAAAGCCAAGCCTTTGAAGACATCAAAGATTATATTAAACTCATATTAAATGAGGTGGAACAGCGTCGATATGCAGAACGTCCCCGAGAATATCAAAAGAAATCTACCAAGAGTTTGTTTGAGGCGTTCTCACTTGGCTCTATTTCTGCAACAATACAAGAAACTAACCCCAATCTCAATGAGATTCTAGATCTCATTGGTCAAAAAGAAATTGAGATAAAGCAATCCATTATAAAAGTTCAGGAAATAATCTCACGTTACCGACGATTATCTACATTGGGGCAATTAGTAGATCCCATTATCCATGATGGTCGAAATTTTCTAAATAAAATAGATTTAAAATCAGATATAATCATACAAGAAACCCAAAAAGAGATTTGTGATATTAATAAAATTGCTATTAAAGTTAATGAAATACAAACGATAAGAAAAGAATTTGCACAATTATTTAAAAGGATTGAACCTTTTGGTGGTAGAAAACGAGGACGTCCGGAAACCATAACTATTGAAGATTCAATATCGAATATTTTCATCCTAAACAAGGACGAACTATCCAAATTTAACATTGCTTACAAACTTCCAGATACTCGCCATCAAGTTACCATTGATGAAAGTGAGTTAGGATTAATTTTCATGAATCTAATTCAAAATTCAATCTATTGGCTTAGCACAATTAAACCGCCAAGAAGAATAGAAGTCAATATAATTGATGAAGCAGATGGATTGTCGATTGTATTTAGCGACAATGGGCCTGGGATCAAACATGAAATAGAAGATCGGATTTTTGAGCCCTATTTTAGCACAAAACCAGATGGAATAGGATTAGGTTTGGCAATTATAGGTGAATTAATGGCTGATTATAATGGAGAGCTCGCTTTAATTGAAAGTATGATAGGAGGAGCATCATTCAAACTAAAATTTAAATATAGAGTATGAAAACATTAAAAATATTATATATAGAGGACGATTCTGAGAACCGTTCAGACTTAATAGAAGCTTTATCCGGCCAAGTAATTAATGGACAAACAATAGAAATAGAGGGAGAAGCAACTTTTGAAGTAGGAATTAGGAGGATACATGATTTTCACATGGTGATATTGGATTTATATAAAGGTAAAGCCGGAGATGAAGGAGAAACAGCTGGAATTCAATTGCTTGACTTGATACAAAAAAACATGTTTATTCCAGTTATTTTTTACTCCGGTACCACTGCTAAAGTAAATGGCTTCAGATCTCAAGTTATTGGTATTGCCACAAAAGGAGATGGAGGTATAGCAGAATTAAAACAAGAAATAAAACGCCTCTCGGATCACAACCTTCCTTATATCAGAGAAAAAATTCACCAGCATATTAACAATAAACTGCGAGACTATTTTTGGGAAATTATTCAAAAAAAGAAAGACATATTTAAGCCAGAGGGCCAAGATTACTCTCTGGGATATCTTCTATTAAGAAATATCGGCAATTCTTTATCTAAAAAGAATATTATTAATATTTTAGAGGATTTGTCAATTAACAAAAATGAAGAGAAAGTTCATCCCATGGAATTTTATCTATATCCAACAGATAATAGTAATGAATACGAAAGCGGAGAGATTATAACCAATATACATGATAAAGTCTTCTATGTAATTCTTACCCCGTCTTGTGATTTTATTCAAAGGAAAAATAAAGGAGGAAAACGAAAAGCTGACAACATTTTATTAGCAAAAGCCAATCCGTTAAGTACAACAGAGCCTTTCCAAAAATATAAAAAGAATAAAGACAAAGGGCCATTGTCGGAATTGATAAGATCAAAAAATGAACGGTATTTCTTCTTGCCAGGTACACCTTTTCTGCAAAACATGGTAGTAGATTTTCAAAATAAAATAATGGTAAATTATGAAGATTTACGTCTCAATTATGAGAGAATAGCAAAATTGGATTCTCCTTTTGCAGAAGCAATGGCAACAAGATTTATACGATATTATAATCGAGTTGGATTTCCTGATATAGATGTAGATTATATACTGAATCATTTAGACTAGGATATAATTTATTATTTTTACAAATCCAACTCTTATAACGTATTGGGGAAGAGTTTACGATACTTCCACACCTTCAAATATGATTTGATAAAAAACAATAGTTATGACGAATTATTAATATGAAAAAAATTGATTCAATAAATATAAAAATAGCTTCTGCTATTCCAGGAGCAGCAGCAATGATCGAAACATTTCGAGCCATTGGCTACACCTTGGAAACTGCCGTTGCGGATATCGTAGACAATTCGATATCCGCATCGGCTAAGAATGTATGGATCAATCGGATCTGGAAAGGAGGAAACTCCGTCATAACGATCATGGATGATGGACATGGGATGACTGGAGACGAAATCATTCAGGCCATGCGACCTGGAGCACAGAATCCGCTGGAAAAACGTGCTGTAACTGATTTGGGACGTTTCGGTCTTGGTTTAAAAACCGCGTCATTTTCTCAATGTCGTACGCTGACAGTCATGAGCAAAATTCAAGGCCAGTCTCCTGAATTCTGGACTTGGAGTTTGGATTACGTTGCTCGCAGTGACCGATGGGAACTGATACATTGGCTTCCTGAAGGTTTTGAGCATGAATTGGATGGTCTTACATCCGGTACCATTGTTATCTGGACAGATCCGGATCGGATTATACCGACTACAACAAAAATCGAGAACGAACATGCCAAACGAAAGTTTTCTGAAGCTTTCGATAGGGTTAAGAAGCATCTTTCAATGACTTTTCATCGGTTTCTTGAGACCAAATCCATTACAATACATTGGTGTGGGCATGAAATAGCGCCATGGAATCCTTTCTGCCCAAAGGAGAGTAAGGTACAGATCATGCCGTCTGAACAAATTGGAGAACAAGTAACGGTTAAGGGTTTCATTTTGCCTCACAAAAATAATTTTTCTTCAGAAACAGCATACAGAGAGGCTGAAGGAATTTTCGGATTCTCTGCACACCAAGGTTTCTATGTCTATCGTGGAAACCGTCTGTTGTTAGCCGGAGACTGGCTGGGATTATTTCGCAAGGAAGAAGCCTACAAACTGGTACGAATACAAATTAATCTACCCAACAGCTTGGATTCTGATTGGCAGATAGACATCAGAAAGGCCAAAGCATTTCCTCCAGTGGGATGTAGACAGCAGCTTGAATCCTATGCCAGATTGGCGTGTAATAAGGGATCCGAAGTGTATAGACACCGTGGACGAATTCTGAAACAGAGGGCCGGACAGGATTTTCAAAGTCTGTGGTTGGAAAAGAAGAAGGACAACAAATGGTCCTTCATCGTCAACCGAGAGCATACGCTTATTCGTAACATACGAGAGCTAGCTAAAGAGAACCCGGACTTGGCCATTGATATGCTACTGAAATTCGTAGAGGAATCCATACCAGCCAAAACCATTTATGTGCGGGAAGCTAATGATGACGATAGCCAAAAACAGCCCTATTCAGATATGGATCCTAAGTTGCTCAACACAATGATAAGAAGAATCCATGAAGAACAACTCGCACAAGGCCTAACACTGGAACAGTCTAAATTGGCTCTTAAACAAATGGAACCTTTCAATGAATACGAAGACTTAATAAATGAACTGCAATGAATGAATTGAACGATAAGGCAATAAATATATGTCAGGCAATAATCGGATTTAAACTTGGAGTGAGTGATGATGAAATAAACCAAGCTATTTCCGACGTTACCAGTATCCCCATGTATGCAGGACTGGACAAAACCGAATTAAAAAAGAGTCTGTTGGCTATCTACAATGTAAAAGTGGATACATACCAGATTCTGGAAGGACGTGATGCTCGGATTCCCTGGTTAAAAGAATTTAAAGCAGAGCGTCAATCTGAATGGCTTTTTTGGACCAGGTATAAAAGGTACTTGGCCGAACAAAAACATTTTGCGCCGGAGGTTATTTCACAATTGGACGATTTAACTGATCGTATTTTGGACAAGTTGTTTAATCCACAGCGCGATGATGTTATCATTAATAAGAAGGGACTTGTCGTTGGACAAGTGCAGTCTGGTAAAACGGCAAACTATACGGGACTTATTTGCAAAGCAGCCGATGCTGGATTCAATCTGATTATCATATTGGCCGGTATACACAATAATCTGAGAAGTCAGACACAGACTCGTATAGATGAGGGGTTCTTGGGGTTTGATACACAGAATACCAGAGCATACGACATGAATCGAACCATACGGATTGGAGTAGGCCTTATTCCAGGATTTGACAATGCCATTGCCAATTCCTACACGACTAGTACAGAAAGAGGCGATTTTACTAAACAAGCAGCAAATACTGCCGGCTTCAACTTCAACAATCCACAGCCGATTATTCTTGTGATAAAGAAAAATGTATCTGTGCTCAAACGATTATACAGTTGGCTAAAATCACAATCAACTCACGATATCATAGCCAACAAGTCCCTGCTTCTTATTGACGACGAAGCGGACAATGCCTCCATAAATACCAGTCGAGATGGTGATGACCCGACCGCCATAAATAAAAACATATGCAAGATTATCAAGTTGTTTAACCGGTCTGCTTATGTTGGTTACACGGCCACACCGTTTGCCAATATCTTTATTCCTCTCGACAAGGACGACCTTTTTCCAAAGGATTTCATTATAAACCTCCCGGCTCCGGACAACTACATTGGTCCTGAGAAGGTCTTTGGAACTTCGGCAAATCCCGATGGGAACGAAGATCTTTTGCCAATTGTCTTCCCGGTTACGGATAGTGATACATTCGTTCCTGCAGGGCATAAAAGAGATGATCCAAAACCAACCATAGATGATATTCCGGAATCGTTAAAAACGGCCATTAAGTGTTTTATTATTACTTGCGCCATACGCATTGCACGGGGGCAGGAAAACAAGCATAACTCCATGCTGATTCATGTGTCCCGTTTTCAGGCATGGCAAAATCACCTCAAGATAATCATTGATCGTCTATTCAAGTATTACAAGAATGAAATCGAGGCGAATGATCCGACCATAATGGAAGAGTTTCGCCAAATTTTCGAGGAAGATACTCCAAACTATCGTTCGTATTGTAGCATTACCCGAGAAATTATGAATTCACCCGTTCTGTCCCGAGTTGACAACCGAATGAGGCTTCATACGTGGAATGAGATTAAGCCTCTGCTATATCGAGCGGTACAGAAAATTGAGGTCAAATCCATCAACGGTACATCTGGGGACAGTTTGACATATTATGAGAATGAAAAAAACGGCATTTCAGTTATTGCCATTGGAGGTGACAAGTTGTCTCGTGGTCTTACACTTGAGGGCCTGTCTGTAAGCTATTTCTTGCGCGCTTCAAAAATGTACGACACATTGATGCAGATGGGACGATGGTTCGGATATCGTCCCGGCTATGTGGACCTTTGTCGGCTCTTTACCAGTAACGAACTGAATGAATGGTATCGACACATAACTCTTGCCAGTGACGAACTGCGGGAAGAGTTCAGATATCTGGCAGAATCAGGTGGAACACCAGAGAACTATGCCCTGAAGGTTCGTACTCATCCTGGACAACTGCAGATAACGTCCATATCCAAAATGCGCCATACAAGAAATATTCAGGTTTCATGGGCAGGTCGTCTTGTAGAGACCTATCAGTTGCTTCAGAATTCGATCGCCAAACGGAACAATTTGGCGGTAACAGACAGTCTTCTTTCGGAGCTTGGTACTCCAGACAGAATCAAGAGCGACTATCTGTGGACTGGTGTATCTTCTGATATCATATGCGACTATCTGTCTCGATTCCAACTTCCAGAATCCCTGACTAAGGTAAATCTGGATCTTATATGCGACTATATTAGGGAACTGAATGAAGTCGGAGAACTCATTTCCTGGAATATTGCCTTGATGAGTAAGAATGTCGATAAAAACACGTGTGTCCACACTTTCTCCAACGGCGTGCAAGTGGGTTGTTTTATTCGTAGACAGGCAGAAGATGCCCAGAATTCCAAGACATACTATATTCGTAAGAACCATATCGTCGGCAATCCAACGGACGAATTCATCGACCTTCCCGCTAACATGCTGTCGGATGCACTTGACGAGACGAGAGACCGAAAATTCAAAGCCGGTGAAGAGTGGAAACATGATTACCCCTCCCCCCAGCTCGTGAGACAAGAGTTCCGGTCTAAACAGACTCCATTACTTATGATTTATCCATTAAATCCTGCATTTTCAAATGTGTCAGGATTAACGGATACAACCACTGATACAAAAAACGATGAACCATTTATCGGATTCGCCATAGCATTTCCACATAGCGATACCAACAAGGCGGTCTCTTATGTCGCCAATCAGGTAACGGATTTTGCAATTACGGAGGAAAATTTCGATAACACCAACGATAATACTTATGATGAATAGTAATTCTATAATAGATATATGGGATAATCTGAGCATGGGAGAAGAAGTTGGACTCACCAAACGCAGAGTTCCAATTGAATCTCCTCTGTGCATATACGGAACATATCGATACCCAGATAATCTGTTTGGTATTGCATTCTCTTATAACAAAGATCTGACTATCCCTGTCGAACAATTTAGGAGTCTAAAAGAACTTAAAATTCAGCAGATGTCAGACAAAAGTTTTGAGTACAAAAACTTGTTGCTAATCCAACTGCTTCATACGGATTGTCTGGGAGTATTTGCAACATTATGTTCAGATTTAGTAAGTGCCGTAACAAGGGAGGTGTCTGAAGATACGGCCATTCGTATTGTCTTAAATCAACTTGAAAAATGGAGAACTTTGTTTGATCGTGGCCTCGCATCCGGTCTTACACCAAGCGAACAACAAGGCTTGTATGGTGAACTTCATCTTTTGTCTCGCATGTTGCGCCGAAATGCTATCAACAAGACGGATATTGTTAGTTTCTGGGTTGGCTGCGACAAAGCCATGAGAGACTTCCAAGGTGAAGATTGGGCTATAGAAGTAAAGACTACGGCAACAAACAGCTCAGACCGACTTGTCATCAATGGGGAACGCCAATTGGATAGTACGTTAATTAACAGACTGTTTCTATATCATCTTTCCGTTGAGGTTTCTAGAAAAAATGGACAGACATTAAATAAGGAAGTTGAGGATCTGAGAAAAATGTTATCGGATGACGTGATTGCATTACACAATTTCAATTCCTGTTTGACACATGCAGGATATTTTAATGAACATGCCTCCTTGTATCAGGATCGTTGTTATAGGATTCGCAGTGAACAGGCTTATCACATATCAGGAAATTTCCCTAGAATAGTGGAGCAAGAGCTGCGCATTGGAGTCAGCAATGTTACATATACTATCAATACGTCCGCTTGCAAAGAATATGAGGTAAATGATACGGAACTCTTTAAAAATACAATTGACCATGAAAGAGATTGAGAAGTTTTATCAGTCATTGATGCAAGACGTTGTTGCCATGCAGTCAGGTGATGAAGAGGGCAACACTCAAGAGCAGATATTTACTCGAATATGCTTGGATATGCTGGCTGACGCTGCTGAAACGGAAAATGTATCGGTCGCTTATGACGAACGTGATTTGAGAAAAAAAGGCCAGCATAAGATAAACGGGTATGCAATCTCGGATAATTACGAAACCGTAGATCTTTTTATTACCCTCTACGCAAACACCATGGAAGCTCGGACAATATCCAAAGGAGAGATAGATACAGCAGCCAAAATGATAACGAATTTTTTTCGCCGAGCCATATACAACGATTATGTAAATGAAGTTGCAGAATCTTCCGAAATCTTTGAATTCGCAAATACGCTGGCCAATTATGCGGAACTGCGTAACAATCTGATTCGCGTAAATGCCTTCATCCTGACGAACGGCGTGTACAAGGGAGAACTGCCTGCCAGCCAGACCATTTGTGGATACAACATCTACTACAAAGTTATAGACATAGAGTTCCTTTATAAGATTTCCGAACAGGCTGGAGTTCCCATAGAGTTGGATTTTGAGAACCTTGACGGACACAAATATGAAATTCCATGTCTTGCTGCCAATCTGAGCAATTCGGATTATGAAGCATATGTTGCCATTATGTCTGGAGAATGTTTAGCCAAACTTTATGAATGCTATGGTGCTCGTTTACTTGAACAGAACGTACGTTCGTTTCTTCAGTTTACGGGAAAAATCAATAAGGGAATACGTGAAACCATCAAGAATGAGCCTCACATGTTTCTGGCATATAACAACGGTATTGCTGCAACTGCTGATCATATTGAACTGGATGAGACAAAACATTTCATCAGACACATCAGTAATCTCCAGATTGTCAATGGAGGTCAGACGACAGCTTCCATCTATAATACAGCAAAAAAGGATAAGGCTGACATTTCCCAAATTCAAGTCCAAGTAAAACTGTCCGTCATCAAGGACAAGGATCAGTACGCGGAAATTGTTTCACGTATATCGCGCTATGCCAATACTCAGAACAAAGTCAATGATGCTGACTTCTCGGCCAACAATCCGGCTCTTGTAGAAATCGAACGAATCTCAAGATACGTATTTGCTCCAGCAACTCCGACCAACAATTTACAGACAGTATGGTTCTTTGAACGGGCTCGTGGACAATACAAGACCTTACGAACCAAGGAAGGCTTTACCAAATCCAGACAAAAGGCTTTTGATCTAAAATATCCAAAGAAGCAGGTTGTGACGAAAGTAGAACTTGCCAAATATGTCAATGCTTGGCAGGAGATTTATAATGGCAAAAATCTGGCTGTTGGGCCTCATATCGTCGTTCGGGGAAATGAAAAGAACTATGCACGTTTCATAAACTATAATCTTCCGGATGCCAAACATATTGATGTCGCATGGTTTGAGGACACAATAGCCAAGGCAATTCTCTTCAAGACCGCAGACAAACGTTATGGAACCAAACTTTCAGGAAATCATATTGGTGAATTAAAACAAGTTGTCGTTCCGTATACCTTGTCTCTCTTGAATATCATTACAGAGGGACAATTGGATTTGTATCGGATCTGGAAAAATCAATCGATATCGCCGGCATTGTCGGATTTTATATATGATTTGATGAAACAAGTCAACGAGTTTATTCTTAAAGAATCCCCTGTTTCTCACTATATCGAATGGGCAAAAAAAGAAGAGTGCTGGTTAAAAGTTCGTTCAAATAATTGGACCTATAATCTTGATGAGATACAACAGGATTTCATTGATGAGAAAAATCCTCCCAAACGCAATCACAAAAACGATGGTGAAGATGAAGAGTTGGAGAAACGGCATAAGGAGGATATCATACGGGCCATCCCTTTTTCCCTCTGGAAGAAGATAGAGGCGTGGGGACGCGATACGGAAATGCTGCAGCCGACCTTAACTTCTATGGCAAGTGATATTGCATATAAAATCAAGAATAATCGTAAACTGAACGACAATGATATCTCCAGAGGATATCTGATTTATGAAAATGTCTGGCAACATAACCCAGAACTTCTTGAGGAAGCGGATAATTTGGCGGAATTGGATCGTATAAAAGCAAGCGAAAGCGCAAATGCCATATCCAACCAAGTAGACTGTCGCGATGAAATTACGTTGGAACTAATCAAAAAAATGGTGGAATGGGACAAACGACGGCGAATCCTTGAAGATTGGAAATGGAAAGCCATGAAGGATGTCGCCGATGGAATAAAACCATTGACAGACAGGATGAAGTACGCCTTCTATTTCAATTTGCAGAAGTTAAGGAAGGCTGGATTTTCAAATTGACGATTGATATGGATATTTGGAGCCGAGAAAAAAGATCTGAAGTCATGTCCCGAATCAAAAATAAGGGTACGAAACCGGAAATTATGCTCCGCAAGGCTCTTTTTGCCCGCGGATTTCGCTATCGTGTCAATGTCAAAAGTCTTCCAGGAAAACCGGATATAGTTCTGCCACGATACAAAACTGTAATTTTCGTTCATGGATGTTTCTGGCACGGACATCCTGGTTGTAAATATGCATATACTCCCAAAAGCAATACGGAATTCTGGATTAACAAAATATCAAGTAACCGAGAACGGGATGTAATCACAAAACACAAACTTGAAGAATCAGGCTGGAAGGTTATTATCGTTTGGGAATGCGAGCTTAGACATGAAAAGGATTTCTCAATTCTAATAGAGCGTTTATCCCAGAATATCCGTTCCACCAAATAATATAGACAATAAATTTAAGTGTGTCAAGTAAGGAATTTATTAACTTTACAGTAAGCATTCGATAAACTACAAGTTTTAAACCTTTATATACAACAATAGCGACTGTCACTATGAACCTAATAGTTTCAGCCGCTATTATTTTGT
>JABLTQ010093935.1_pt1 | contig 13413 bp, 11 predicted proteins | sample 7160101 | NCBI WGS metagenome assembly JABLTQ01 (sample SAMN14651228, study PRJNA627086) | human gut metagenome | isolation source: feces | host: Homo sapiens
CCGTGCCGCCGCCGTAAGCCGGGAAGCCGACCGGGAAGCCGCCGGCCGCCAGCGGGAGCAGACCGAAGCGGTGGAAGCCGCCCAAAGAGCCCTCTTTGAGGCGATGCGCCCCCTGCTGCTGGCCCTGCCCACCGCCCGGCGGGCCATTGCCCAGAACCCCGCGCTGCTGGCCAGGGATATGATCGGGATGTTTGCCCCGGTGGATGATTTTGTGGAGGCGCTGGGCCTTACCGTCATCGGTACGGTGGGGGAGGAGACCCCCTACGACAGCGCCCGGCACGATTGCCCCGCCCTGCTGGCGCCGGGCACTCCGGTCATTGTGGCGACGGTGGGCTATGCCAAAGGGGAGCAGATCTGGGTAAAAGCAAGAGTAAAGGAAGTGATCTGATGGAACGCTACGCCGTCGATTTCGGCACCAGCAATACCGTGGTGGCCCGCTGGAACTTTGCCAGGGAGGAGCCGCAGACCATGAGCTTCCCGGCCATCACCGCGCCGGGGAGCGGCGCCATGCCGCCAGTCACTCCCTCCGTCCTCTACTACCGGGGGGAGGAAAGCTTCCTAATGGGCTACGAGGTCACCTCCCGCGGGCTGGATGATATCCGCAGCAGCCGCTATTTTTGGGGCTTCAAGCGGGGGCTGCTGCACCTCACCTCCCTCTACGAGGACCGCGGCCGGGAGTTTTCCGCCGACCATATCGCGCGGCTGTATCTCACCCGGCTGCTGGGCAATTTGGAGCTGAACGCCGATACCGTGGTCACCTTTACCGCCCCGGTCAATGCCTTTGATACCTACCGGGAGTGGATCTCCGCCTTTTTTGCGGAAAATTACCCCGATGTCCCTTACCGCCTGGTGGATGAATCGGTGGCGGCCGCCATTTCCTACGGCTCTACCCGGGCCGGTTCGGTGGTGTGCGTGGTGGATTTTGGCGGCGGCACCCTGGATGTTTCGGTGGTCCGCATGCCGGAATCCTTTGCCGGGGCGGCGGCCGGAGAAGCGGCCAAGGGCCGGGTGCTGGGCAAAGCCGGCGCCTTCCTCGGCGGCGATGATATCGACCGGTGGCTGCTGGAGGATCTGCTGATGCGGGCCGGCCGCACCGCCGAAGAGTGTGAGGAGATCCTGCCGCAGCTTACCACCCTGGCCCGGCAGATCAAGGAGGAGCTTTCCGCTCAAAGCGAGAGCAGCCGCAGCTTTTTTGATGCCGAGCATTTCAAGACCTACGAGTTCCGCTACACCCAGAATGACCTGCTGGATCTTCTGGAGGAGCACGATTTTTTTGTCACCCTCAATGATGTCCTCAATAACGCCGTCAACATGGCGGAAGCCGGCGGCATTTCCCGCAGCCAGATCGAGCGGGTGCTGCTGGTGGGGGGCACTACCCTCATCCCGGCGGTGCAGCGGGGCATCCGGGGCATCTTTGGCCGGGAAAAGGTGCAGTGCCACAAGCCGTTTGAGGCGGTGGCCCACGGGGCGCTGGCCTTCTCGCTGGGGCTCAATATCGTCGATTTCATCCAGCATTCCTACGCCATCCGCTACCTGGATTCCCTCACCAAGGAGCCGCGGTACAAGATCATCTTCAAGGCCGGCAGCGAATACCCCAGCGTAAAGCCGGTGACCCTCACCTTGTCCTCCTCCTTCCGCAATCAAAAGGCGATCGAGCTGATGATGGCGGAGATCGAGCACAAGCGGATGGGACGGGTCTCCTTTGATGCCGATGGACGGTTTTCTGCGGTGGATGACAGCAGCGATACCGTGCGGCTGCTCAATTACAGCAAAAATTCCGCCAATGCCGCCGTCATTGCCAAACTGGAGCCGCCCGGCACCCCGCTGGATAAGCGGCTGAATGTGGCCTTCTCCATTAATGCCCGCAAGGAGCTGACCGCCACGGTGCACGATAATCTCACAGGCCAGGATATCTATGTGGATATGCCGCTGGTGGCACTGCGGTAAAGGGAAAATTTTCGCCCCCCCAATTTCCCCCCAGCCGTCGCTTTGCCCCTCACTTTTTCGCAGCGATTCTGCTATATATAAACCCATAAGCAACCCACTACCCCTCGGGAGGAGGAACCGCATGAAAACCACAAAAACAGCCAAGGAAAAACTGGCCGGTCTGGTCCGGGTCATATCCATTCCGCCGGTGATGGTGACCGCCCTGCTGCTCATCCTGTATTTCTGGGGGCCGCAGCCCTTCTGCCCGGTCGGGGAGCTGGTCACCACCATTCTGCTGCTGGGCTTTGTGCCGGTGCTGGCTTATCCGGCGCAGCCGCTGTTCCCCCGCTACCGCAGCCGCGGCCGGGAGGGTCAGCGGGAGCTGGCGTTTGTCTTTACCGGGGTGGGGTATACCATTGCCTTTTTGTGGGCGCTGCTGGCGGGGGTCTCGCCGGAGATCCGCACCATCTGTGCCGGGTATTTTTTCTCGGCGCTGTTCCTTACCCTGTGCAACCGCGTGCTTCACAGGCGCGCCAGCGGGCACGCGTGCAGCGCGGCCGGGCCGCTTTTGTTCCTCATCTACTACTTTGGCTGGTGGATGCTGCTGCCCAGTATTGTGATCGGGTGGCTGGTGGCGTGGGCTTCGGTGGCACTTAAACGCCATACCCCCACCGACCTGCTGTGGGGCGCTTTGTGCAGCGCGGCGGGCTTTGCCATAGCGGTGCTGTGGTTCTAAGGCTTTTTGAAAGTCCCCCACTAATACGGCAAAATTGCCCCTTTTTTGCAGCCCAAAGGTTAATATTTCACTTTTTTTAACGAAAAGTTTACAATTGAGCCCCCCAAAGGGGGCTTTTTTGATGGAGAGGTTTTTAACTTTCACCAGCTCGGTGAAAGGACATATTGCAAAAGGAACAAGTAAGGGGGCGCCCCCTCTTTGCAAAACGATCCACCGGATTATTTTGCAAATTCATCCCCCTGCGGAGTGCCCTCCGGTACAGGAAATTTCGCGCTCTGCACAGCGCGACCAAAGACCGCAAGCCTTTTGAAAAAGGCTTGACCGAAAACTTTTGAGGTCAGCTCCCTTTGGATTTGACTTAAAAGGAAAAAATCCCCCCACCCGATAGAGGTGAGGGGATTTTCTTTATTCTCAGTGGTCGCAGGTGGCGCAGGAGGGGCAGGCACCTTCCGCCTCTTCGCCCTCGTGGACATCCTTTTTGACATGACCGACGATGGGTTCGGGATCGATGCCCTGGCGGGTGTAGTAGTCGGAAAGCGCGGCCTTGACCGCCTGCTCCGCCAGTACGCTGCAGTGCAGCTTGGCGGGAGGGAGGCCATCCAGCGCCTCTACTACGGCGCGGTTACTGAGGGCGAGGGCCTCATTGATGGAACGGCCCTTGATCATCTCGGTGGCGATGGAGCTGGTGGCGATGGCGGCGCCGCAGCCGAAGGTCTTGAATTTCACATCGGTGATGGTATCGCCATCGATCTTGAGGTACATCTTCATGATATCGCCGCAGCGGGCATTGCCTACCTCGCCCACGCCATCGGCATCGGGGATCTCCCCTACATTGCGGGGATTGGTGAAGTGATCCAGAACTTTTTCGCTATACATAGGCAATCTCCTTTACAGATCCTTGATTTTTTCCCAGACGGGGGACATGGCACGCAGCCCCTCCACAATGGGCGGCACCTGGGCAATGATATAATCGATATCCTCCTCGGTGGTGAGCTCCGAGAGGGAAAGGCGCAGGCTGCCATGGGCGACCTCGTGCTTGAGGCCGATGGCCATAAGGACATGACTGGGATCCAGCGAGCCGCTGGTGCAGGCAGAGCCGGAGGAAGCGCAGATGCCGGCCATATCCAGCCGCAGCAGCAGCGATTCGCCCTCGATGCCCTCGAACGAGATATTAAGGTTGCCGGGCAGGCGGTGCTCCCGACTGCCGTTTAGGCGGGTCCTGGGCAGCTGCAGCAGGGAATCGATCAGGCGATCCCGCATGGCGGTGATGCGGGCCATGTTTTCTTCCAGGCTGGCGGTCGCCACAGTGATGGCTTCGCCCAGCCCCACGATGGAGGCAAGGTTTTCGGTGCCGGCGCGGCGGCCCTTTTCCTGTGCGCCGCCATCCATAAAGATATTAGGCAGGATGCCCTTTTTGACATACAAGGCGCCGACACCCTTGGGCGCGTGGAACTTATGGCCGGAGAGGGAGAGCATATCCACCCCCAGAGCCTTGACATCCACCGGGATATGGCCGACTGCCTGGACGGCATCGGTATGGAACCAGGCGCCATGGGCATGGGCGATAGCAGCCAGCTCCGCAATGGGCTGCACGGTGCCGATCTCGTTATTCGCCAGCATGATGGAAACCAGCGCGGTATCCTCCCGGATGGCCTTTTCCAGCTCGGCGGGGTCTACCAGACCCTCCGGGGTGACGGGCAGGTAGGTGACCTCAAAGCCCTCCTTTTCCAGCGCCTTGGCGCTGTGCAGAATGGCATGGTGCTCAAATGCGGCGGTGATGAGGTGCTTTTTGCCCTTGGCGGCCCAGCGGCGCATGCTGCCCTTCAAGGCCCAGTTATCGGCCTCGGTGCCGCAGGAGGTGAAGTAGATCTCGCCCGGCTCGGCATTCAGGGCGGCGGCCACCTGGCGGCGGGCCTTTTCCACGGCGGTGCGGGCGGCGCGCCCAATGGAATAAATGCTGCTGGGGTTGCCGTAGTTCTCCATCAGCCATGGGGTCATGGCCTCCAACACTGCCGGCGTGACCGGAGTGGTGGCGGCGTTATCGGCGTAAACAAAGCGCTTTTCCACAGTGATACACTTCCTTTATCGTATATAGTACAGCCGGAAAATGTTCCCGGCTTTTTATCACGGCAATATAATATACCATATCGGTATAATTTGCAATAGGGTAAGCGGATTTTTTATCAGGTTTTTTAGGGCTTGCAAAAAATCCGGGGCGGGGGCCGCAGGCCCAGCCGCCTGCGGCGGCTGACGCAGGCTTCGCCTGCGTGTTTCGGCGGAGCCGAAACGGCCTGCGGCCCCCGCAAACCCGCGAAAAAATAAAATAATCCGCCCAGCAGTGTTGCACTTTGGCCGTCTGGAGCGTTATATAGGGTAGAGCAGCCCGCAGGGGATTGACAATTTGCATAATTTCCTCCGCATATCATTACGCTATACTTGCATGATGCACAAAAATCTGGTAGAATGATAGCGAGAGAAAAATGCTTTCGACAAAAAAGGAGGCCCTATGCTGAATCAGGAAACAAAGAGAAAAAACATTGCGTGCATATTTCTTTGCATTGTCGCCGTGGCGTTTGTGGCTTACCGCCTGTACCAAAGAGAACTGGCAGTCGGGGCGGCCGTGCTGATTATTTATGGGGTTTGCATGTGCTTTTTCTCGCTGCACCTCCAGCGGTTGGTGGCAGAGGGCAAAGCCGATCCCAAACGGCTGCGGTTGGTTCAGTGGGGGCTGGTGCTTGTCATTGTGGTGGTAGCGGCGGCCTGGTGCATCGGCAATGCCGTGCTTACCGTTCCGCAGGATGACCGCCACCTTTCCGCTGTGGTAAATGAATTGCAGCCGGGCGCGGCCGAAGAGGAAATTACCGGCCTGCGTATGAAGCGGAACACCAGCTACTGGGCCGAGCGTGATACCTTCGATTTTTCTAACCTGGATTCGATCGCTCAATTCTGCTACCTGGAGGGCGAGGACGCCGATGTCTTGTATCACGCTTTGATGAAGCTGGAACTAAAACCGGGAAAGGGCCGGTTTATCCTCTCCGCCAGCCAGTTGAAATTTGATCTTTATTTGTGTTGTTCGGATATCTACCTTGGATTTACCCAAAATGGCGATGTGTACCTATTTGGAGAGCCGGAGCTTGACTCACTGGTACCGGCCAACCGCTTTACGCTGGCCGGGAGCGGCTATGTGCAGGTGGAAGCGCTTACCGCACCCTACTTTTCCGCCGCCTGATAATTTTGATACCACGCCACCGCCAGGCGGTCGCAGCGCTCATTTTCCGGGTGGCCGGCGTGGCCCTTCACCCACACAAATTCCACCTCATGATACTTTAGCAGCGGCAGCAGCCTTTCCCACAGGTCTACATTCAGGGCGGGGCTGTTGTCGCTTTTTCTCCAGCCTTTTTTCTGCCAGCCGTACACCCAGCCCTTCGTTACGGCATCAACTAAGTACTTGCTGTCGCTGGTAAGGGTAACGCGGCAGGGTTGCTTCAGGGCGCTCAGCCCCTCTATGGCGGCCAGCAGCTCCATGCGGTTGTTGGTGGTCATCGGCTCCCCGCCGGAAAGCTCCTTTTCCTGCCCCTTGTACCGCAGGATCGCCCCCCAGCCGCCGGGACCGGGATTGCCGGAACAGGCGCCATCGGTAAAAAGCTGCACCTCTTTTTTTTCTGTCATGGTGTTGTTCTCCGTTTCTGTGCCATAATTTATATAAATATTATAGCTCACTTGGGCCGGGATTACAACACAGGCAAGGATGTACCTGCCCCTTTTGCCGGTCAGCGCGGGGGGCACATTCGGCCGCAGGCCAAATCGTCCATAGGACGATTTCAGCAGGCTTTGCCCGCTGGCCCGCCTTCGGCGGGCGGCCTGCGGCCGAACCAGCCCCCTTGACAGAACCACATTTATGCAGTATAATAAAAACAGAACCAAAATATTTGTGCAAGATGCAATATTTTGTCGTGAATTAGGACACAAGATCGTCGGAACGGAATGGGCGGTCTTACATCATACATTAACCCAAAAATAAAAACAGAACCCAAATTTGAATTGGAGGTACACGAGTGACTGAAAAAAAGAATAATGTACCGGCTTCTGCCGAAGCACCCCGTAAAAAGAAGGACGGGGTCTTTGGGCAGTATTTCCGCAAGAGCCGCAGCACCAAAACCGCCGCCGAGATCGCGGCGGAGATCGAACGGGTGATGCGCAGCGAGGAAGCCGCCGCAGGGACCGTCTCCGCAGGAGAACGGCCCGTAAAATCCGCGGCCAAAAAGCCCGGCCAGCCCAAGGCTCCCCAGCAGAAGCCAGCGCAGGCCAAGGCCAAGAACGGCCAAAAGGGCCAGGGCGGCCAAACCGGCAAGTCCAAGCCCGCCGAGGAACAGAAGCCCGCTGCCCAAAAGGAGCAGAAGGCTTCTTCCGCCAAGGGCAAGGCGGAGGGCAAGCCCAAGCAGCAGCCCAAGGCCGCCGCGAAGAATGAGCCCAAAAAGCAGACCCAGCCCGCGGCGCAGAACAAGCCCGCCAAAAGCGAGCCTGCCAAAAAGCAGCCCGCTGCCAAGGGCGGCAGCAAAAAGCCTGCCGCTGCCGCGCAGCAGCCCAACCGCAGCGCCCGCCGCGGCAAAAAGGCCGACGGCACCCGCCGCCCCCCGCTCAAGATCATTTCCCTGGGCGGCCTGGGCGAGATCGGCAAGAACCTGACTGTCTTTGAGACCGAGCAGGATATCCTTGTTGTGGATTGCGGCTCCGCCTTCCCGGATGACGACCTGCCCGGTGTCGATCTGGTCATCCCGGATTTCACCTATTTGGAGAAAAACGCGGCCAAGGTCCGCGGCATCTTCATCACCCACGGGCACGAGGACCACATCGGTTCCCTGCCCTTCCTGCTCAAGCAGATCAAGGCCCCGGTGTACGCCACCGCCCTTACCATCGGGCTCATCAGCGGCAAGCTCAAGGAGCACGGCATCCTCAATCAGTGCAAGCTGAATACCGTCAAGCCCGGCGATACCATCCCGGCCGGCACCACCATGAGCGTCGAGTTCGTCCGTGTCAACCATTCCATACCCGATGCCTGTGCCTTTGCCATCCGTACCCCGGCGGGGCTCATCGTCCACACCGGCGATTTCAAGGTGGATTTCACCCCCATCTCCGGCGAGCCCATCGACCTGGTCCGCTTTGGCGAACTGGGCAGCGAGGGCGTTCTGGCCCTCCTCAGCGATAGCACCAATGCCGAAAAACCCGGCTCCACCCCCAGCGAGCGCATCGTGGGCGAGAGCTTTGAAAAGCTCTTTGAGCGTGCAGCCAATAAGCGCATCATCATCGCCACCTTCGCCAGCAATGTGCACCGCATCCAGCAGGTGGTGGATACCGCCGTCCGGTTCGGGCGCAAGGTAGCGGTATTCGGCCGCAGCATGGTCAATGTCGTGGCCATCGCGCAGGAGCTGGGCTACCTCACCATTCCCGCCGGCGTCCTCATCGATGCCGATAACCTGAAGGACTACACCGATGAGGAGATCGTCCTCATCACCACCGGCAGCCAGGGCGAGCCCATGAGCGCCCTGACCCGCATGAGCATCGGCAGCCACCGCAATATCAAGATCGGCCCCAATGACTGCATCATCATCTCCGCCACCCCCATCCCCGGCAATGAAAAAAGCGTGGGCAAGGTGGTAAACGAGCTGATGAAGCTGGGCGCCGATGTCATCTACGAGCGGATGTACGATGTGCATGTCTCCGGCCACGCCTGCCAGGATGAGACCCGCCTGCTGCTCTCCCTCACCCAGCCCCGGTTCTTTATGCCGATGCACGGTGAATACAAGCACCTGATGAAAAATGCCGGCGTTGGCGCCAGCATGGGCATCCCCGCCGAGCATATCATCATCAGTGATATCGGCAAGGTAGTGGAAACCGATGGCGTGGATATGAAGATTACCGGCATGGTGCCCAGCGGCCGCGTGCTGGTGGATGGTCTTGGCGTTGGCGATGTGGGCAGCGTGGTGCTGCGGGACCGCAAGCTGCTGGCCGATGACGGCCTCATCGTGGTGGTCTGCGCCATCAATGACGCCACCGGCGAAGTACTGGCCGGCCCGGATCTCGTCTCCCGCGGCTTTGTGTATGTACGGGATAACGAGGACCTGATGGCCGATGCCACCGTGGTGGTGCGCAATTCCCTGGAAAAGTGCAAGCTGAACGGCTTCCGCGATTGGGCCACCATCAAGGGCCGCATCCGGGATGAGCTGGGCGATTTCATCGCCAGCCGCACCCGCCGCAAGCCGGTCATCCTCCCCATCATCCAGGAAGTATAACCCCCATCCCCCGGCACTGTCCGGGGGATTTTTGTCAAAATATCTTCCATTATGTTCTATTATTAGAAAATTTACTTCAATTTCCCATTAAATTAGAAAATTTACTTCAATTTCCCATTAATTACTTGACATTCGTCTTAAAATGGAATAACCTTAACTTACCAAAATAAAATCGCCCCCGGGGGCGTCGCCGTGTTTGCGTGGCAAACACGAACTCCCTGTGGGCCAAAGAAAAGGAGAGGTTACACAATGAAAAAGTTTTTAAGCCTTGCGCTGGCAGTTTTAATGCTGGCCGTCATGCTGCCCGTCACCGCTATGGCGGATGGATCAAGCGGTAGCATTAATGGTGCTGTTATTACTCAAAATGCTGTTTCCGTTGAACTGCAAGACGTTACCTTCGCTGAGAGCGTTGCGGTTGAACTATACAGCGGCGATACCCGGCTGACCACTGCCACCTTGCAGAAAGTAGCTCCCAGCAGCCATGATTTCCTGACCTGCTGCATCGCAACCGATACTGCTGACGAGTACTGGGCACTGACCACCTGGACTCCCAGGGATAATGTCGTCCCCGACAAAGCTGTCCTGTTTGTCGATGGCAACAAAATGGACACTATGAAATTCGATCTGGATGCTGCAAAGTGGGCAGCCCTGCCCGGCACGGTGCTCCCCTGCAGCATCGAGAGCGCCGTCATTACTCATGATAACGGAGTCCTGAAAAATGCTGTTTCCGTTGAACTGCAAGACGTTACCTTCGCTGAGAGCGTTGCGGTTGAACTATACAGCGGCGATACCCTGCTGACCACGGCTACGTTGAATACTAATAAGCTGGGAGCTGATTCGTATCCTTGGCTGACCTGCTGCATCGCTACCGAGACTGCTGACGAGTACTGGTCACTGACCCCCTGGACTCCCAGGGATAATGTCGTCCCCGACAAAGCTGTTCTGGTTGTCGATGGCAGCAAGCTGGCTAAAAAGGATTTCACGCTGAATGCCGAAGATTGGGCAAAGCTGCCCGGCACCGTGCGCCCCTCTAGCGGCAGCATCGTCATCATCCCCGACCGCACCGAGGACACCATCCCCAAGACCGACGATCAGAAGAACCCCTCCACCGGCGCCAATGATGTCGTCGCCGCGGCCGTGGCCCTCATGGCCGTCTCCGCGCTCGGCATGGCCGTCCTCACCCGCAAAAAATAAGCCATCCCCCTCATTTTGGGAGCCCCTTCGGGGGCTCCTTTTTCCTGTTATTTTGCTGTAAATATAGCCCAGCATTTAGTCGAATATCACCCATATTTTCCCTCATTCGTAAACTTTTCGTGAAAAAAAGTGAATTATTAACCCCTCATATGCAAAAAAGGGTCGTTTTTGCCGTATTAGTGGAGGGACTTTTCTCCGCCAGGTTTTACGGTTTGTTCACACCGCCGCCCCAAACTGTGGTATAATATTCCCAGAATCCCCCGAAAGGAGCCCCAAAATGAAACGCAGATTTTCCCTTTTCGCCCTGCTGCTGGCCCTGCTGCTGGCCCTCTCCGCTTGCAGCGAGCAGCCTTCTCCCCAGCCCCAGCAGCCCCTCACCACCCTGGAGGAGCTGCAGGAGCTGCTCACCAGGGATTATATCGTCGGCTACCTCTGGTACTGCGATGGCCTGCCGGAGCAGGGCGAACTCACCGAGGATGAGTACCTCCCCGTGGACCCTGCGGGCGGCTATGCCACCCTCGCCGATTTACAGAAACTGGTAGAAAAAACCTACACGCCCGCGTGTGTGTCCGCCCTCCTGCAAAATGCGGATACCCTCGGCCGCCCGCGTTTTGTGGAGCGGGAGGGCCGCCTGTATAAAAGCAGCCGGCCGGTTTTCAGCCGCTATTACTGGGATTACGATGCCGAAAGTGTAACCATCACCGAAGAAACTGCCGAAAATCTGACCTTCACCGTGACGATGCAAAACCTGCACACCGGCGAAATGCTGCCCCTTACCCGCACCGCCCAAAAGACAGCCGAAGGCTGGCGCCTGGCCGAAGTGGGCATCCCTGCGGCGGAAGCCGACCTGACCACAGCCGCCGCCGAGGAGACCCGTGCCATCGCCGAAAAATTTGTGGCGGCCTTGGTAGAAAATAACATCGAGACCATCGCGGCGTGTGCGGGCGAGGCCCCGGAAACCTACCAGAACTGGCGCGGCATGAGTATTCCCACCGCCGAAATAACCGAAACGCTGGAGGAATATGACGGCTGTGGCCGGTACCGGGTGCACATGGCGGTAGAAAACGCCTTTGGCGTTTTTGCCAAGGGGGAGGAGGATTATCTCCTCATCGTGCAGCAGGAGCAGGGCCAGGAGACCCCGGTGATTTGCTACTACGAGCCGATGGAAAAGATTGCCTATAATTACAGCGAGGACAGGGATGACCCCGCCTGTGAAATGGCCCTATTGTTCCTGCAGGCGGAGGGCGGCATGCGGTTTAGCGGCAGCTTTTGGCTGGACCGAGCCACCGCCACCGACTTTGCCCTGACTATGCTGTATGCCGAAAATGAGGGCAAGACCGCCTTTGCTGCTGAGGAAGTGACGGCCGCCGCCCAAAAGTATATGGGCCTGACTGGCTTTGCCCCGGATGAGAGCTATCTTGGTGCCGAGGGGTACATTTTGCCGGGCCGGGCGGCCCGCAGCATGCCCCACCTGCTGCTATGGCCCAGCTACCAGGACGGCAGCGGCCGGACGCTGGTGAAGGCCGAGATTTACAGCGACCACCTGAATACCCAGAACTGCCAGGGGTATCTTTTCGCTTTCTACGCCAATGAGGACGGCAGTCTGCGGCTCTCCTCGGTGACCTGAGGAGGGCGACAGGGGGGCGAGCGGAGCGAGCCCGCAGAGGGACAGGCCCTGGATAGGGGCAGAGCGGGCCGCAGGCCAAACCGTCCCCCAGTGGGGGGCGGTTTCGGCGGGCGGAGCCCGCCGGCTCGCCAAAGGCGAGCGGCCTGCGGCCCGGACCCGCCCTCTGCAGGGGCTGGACGAGAATTCCCCGCGGAAACTGGCGATAGACCGTCCGCCATCAATCTTCATCAAAACTTAAAAAAGCCGGGCGGAAATATGGTGCGAACCGGCTTTACATCCCACTGGCAGGTGCTATAATAGATTTATCGAGATCAGACAAAAAACTGGACGAAAAGGAGACCCAGCCATGAATCGATCCTCGCTGAAGAGCGGCATATTCCTTATCACCTACGGCATTGTGCTGTACCTGGTGCTGTCCCATATTGGACTGGTAGCAGGGGCCGGCAGCTACATCATGACGGTACTGCGGCCGGTCATCATCGGGGTGGTCATGGCTTATGTCATCAACCTGCTGATGCGCCCGATGGAAACCAAATGGCTGGCCGGGCTGTGGCGCCGCTGCCCCCGCCTGGCGCGCGGCAAGCGGGGCCTCTGCATTGTCCTTTCCATCCTGGGTGTGCTGGCGATCATCACGGCCCTGTGCCTGTTCATCCTGCCGCAGGTAGGGGAAAGCCTTTTGAGCCTGGCCAATAACATCCCCGGTTATATCACCGATGCCGGTGACTTCTTTAACGGACTGGAAAGCCGGCTGGATATGGAAAACGAGGTCATCAGCTACCTGTGGAAGCAGGGGGAAGAGCTGATCAATCAGTCCGGTACCCTCATCAAGAACTTTGTTGGAAGCGCGGCGACATGGCTGCTTTCCTTTGTCACAGGTCTTGCCAGCGGCATCATCAATGGCTTTTTTGGAATCATTTTCGCCATCTACATTCTGGCGGATAAGGAACACCTCAACTACATCTACCACCGGCTGCTGCGTGCCATCTTCAAGGACAGCATCCGGGAGCGGATCGAGTACATCGTCCGCAAGATCGATCGGGCGTTCGGCGGGTTTATTTCCGGCCAGCTCATCGAGGCGTGCATTCTGGGGAGCCTGTGCTTCGTCGGGCTTACCATCGTGGGGCTTTTTGTGGGCGGGATGCCCTATGCGCTGCTCATCAGCGTGCTGGTGGGCGCCACCAGTATCATTCCCATCCTGGGCGCCTACCTCAGTGCCATTCCTTCGGCACTGCTCATTCTGCTCATCGACCCAGTGAAGGCGCTGATTTTTGTCATCTTCCTCGTTGTTTTGCAGCAGTTTGAGGGCAATGTGATCTATCCCCGTGTGGTGGGCGGTTCCATCGGCATTGGCGGGATGTGGGTGCTGCTGGCCCTGACGGTGGGCGGCAACCTGATGGGCATTACCGGCATGGTGCTGGGGATCCCGGCCTTTGCGGTGATTTATGCCCTGGTGAAGGAATTCTGCGATAAGCGCATTGCCGAAAAGGACGCGGCGGCCAAAGCGGCTGCCCCGACGGCAGAGACGGAAAAATCCGCGGAGGGCTGAGCCGGCAAATGAATACAGCACCGGAGGGGCCTGTGGGTCTCTCCGGTGTTTTGGCGTTTTGGCCTTAGGGAAAGCTGGCGGGGAGGCAGGGGAC
>JABLTQ010119972.1_pt1 | contig 13412 bp, 12 predicted proteins | sample 7160101 | NCBI WGS metagenome assembly JABLTQ01 (sample SAMN14651228, study PRJNA627086) | human gut metagenome | isolation source: feces | host: Homo sapiens
CACCGCACAATTCGGCAAAAAGTCTCAGGCAGGATTTTTGTTCCAATTCAAAGTTCCGAAAATGGAGGAATACTGTATGTATTTCCCATTTTCGGTACTGCGGAAGTGGAGCAAAAAGACGGCTGAGACTCGCAGACGCAATTGTGCGGTGTTGCCTTAAGAAAAGCCTGTGAAAAGCGTTTGTCGAATTGCACCGCGTTTCCCTTGACTTTTTTCACTGGGGCGTTATAATAAATTCAGGATTATTTCCAGAAAAGAAGGAGCGGAAATTCTATGTATTATCATATGAACATTGCGGGCCTTGAGCGGGATCTGCCCATCTGCCCGGTAAACGATTCTCTGTCCATTGCCGGATTTGTGATCTTCGGCGATCAGGAGCTGACCGTGGCCTGCGCCCGGGAGCTGCTGAAGCGCGCGCCGGAATATGACTACATCATCACCGCGGAGGCCAAGGGCATTCCTCTGGCCCACGAGATGGCCCGTCAGGCCGGGGACAAGAAGTACATCCTGGCGCGGAAAGCCCCCAAGCTGTACATGCGGGACATTTTCAGCGTTTCTGTGCATTCCATCACCACCGCCAAGGAGCAGAAGCTGTATCTGGACGGCGCGGACGCCGCACTGATGAAGGGCAAGCGCATCCTCATCGTGGACGACGTGATCTCCACCGGCGAGAGCCTGAAGGCGCTGGAAACTCTGGTAGAGGAGGCGGGCGGCATCATCTGCGGACGCATGGCCGTTCTGGCTGAGGGCGACGCGCAGGAGCGTTCCGACCTCGTCTATCTGGAAAAGCTGCCCCTGTTCAACCCGGACGGCAGCGTGAAGGGATAAACTACGTACCACTGCGGGAAAGCCCGCTAAAATAAATGTAAAGAGGAGAGATATTTATGTATTGTAAGAACTGCGGCAAGCAGCTGCCCGACGGCGCACAGTTCTGCGACGGGTGCGGCGCGCGGCAGGTCGATGGCGGCTATGTCACCTACACCAATGGCCGGGAGCCGAAGCCTTCCGTCGGCTTCATTGATGCCATCAAGATGTTCTTCACCAAGTACGCGGACTTCAACACCCGTTCCAGAAGAAGCGAGTATTGGTGGGCTGCGCTGTTTTGCGCCCTTGCCGGTATGGTTGCCAGTGCGATTTTGAAGAACTACGCATGGCTCTGGACGCTTGCCATTCTGGTTCCCTCGATTGCTCTCGGTGTCCGCCGTCTGCACGACATTGGCAAGCCCGGCACATATTATCTGTTTGTTTTGATTCCTCTGGTAGGTTCGATCATCCTGCTCGTCTGGTTCTGCCAGGACAGCACCGGCGACAACCAGTGGGGCCCCAATCCCAAGTACTGATTCGCTGACATACCAAAACAGGCACAGCAGGATAACCTGCTGTGCCTGTTAACGCCAGCACCCCTTGCCTCTCCCTATGGGAGAGGTGGCTGAGCGAAGCGAAGACGGAGATGGGACAAGGCTGCAACACCCTCTCAGTCACCTTCGGTGACAGCTCTCCCAGAGGGAGAGCCAAGGGGCTGTACCCCGGCACGAGAAATGGAGCGTATCTGTACCGATACGCTCCATTAACTATTTTACGGTTCTTTCATCTGCCCCGCAATTCTGCTCAGCAGCAGCGCTTTTGCAAAGTACATCGTCTCATAGCGGATGTACTGGTCGGCGTTCTCATCCCACAAAAAGCGCAGATTCGGCGGGAACTCGTCGTCCCCCAGCCACAGCTGGACGGCGACGCCCAGACCGTCAAAAATCTCAAAGGCATAGGCCGCGTCCCCCACGGGAATGGGCTTGCCGCCCAGCGCCAGACACGCCCGGCGGAAGGCGGGAAGATCGTTCTGGAACCGCTCCGCCCAAGGGTCGTGATCGTCTTCCAGCAGCTTCTGGTGAAATTGCAGGCCAAAGTCCTGCATGGCCTTCCACCGTCCGCTGACATGCCGGTCTTCCCGGCTGTCGCAGATCAGGTCAAGCAGGGTCATGACCTCCTCATAGCTGTTTCCGTCCTGCCACGCGCCGTTTTCCAGCCGCTGGATATCCCCGGTTTTCCGGGAGACCCGGTAGCCCTGGCCGAAAATGTGGTGTATAGAAAATCCGCGTCCAGCTTTGCGTTCAGCTTTTTCGCCAGCGCTTCCGCGTTGTAGGTCAGAAAGCAGCTCTTTGCCTGCTGCGCCTGAATGAGATAATTGTCCGTTCGTGCCATGGGCGTACCTCCCTCTCGGATTACGGAAATTATACCATCTTTCGTTTCATAAAGCAAGGAAACCTTAATGACTTTGCGTGTTTACTTTCCTGACTTTCTATGGTAAGATAAAAGGTACTTATCCATATGCTGGCAGGAAATCACAAAATTCCGCCGCTTATGCGCGAAAGGAACCTGATGGATTATGTCCCACGACTGCACCCGGGCGATCATTGACCTGGACGCTGTTTCTTCCAATTTTGACGCGGTCTGCCGCAAGGCCAAAGTGCCGGTGATGGCGGTCATCAAGGCCGACGCCTACGGCCACGGCGCCGTGCCGATCGCCCGGCTGCTGGAAAATCGGTGCGCCTTTTTCGGCGTCAGCTCCATGTCCGAAGCGCTGGAGCTGCGGGACGCCGGAATTGCCCGGCCGATATTGATTCTGGGCTACACGCCGCCGCAGGCTTTCCCCGACGCCATTCGTCTGGGTATCCGCCCCGCCATTTTCCGCCGGGAGGACGGGGAAGCCCTGTCCCGGGCTGCCGTGGAAGCGGGGGTATCCGCAGCCTTTCACTTTGCCGTGGACACGGGCATGAGCCGCATCGGTTTTCAGGTAACGGAAGCCGACGCCGACATCTGCGCTGAAATCGCCGCCCTGCCGGGACTGACCGCAGAGGGGCTGTTCAGCCATTTTGCCACCGCCGACAGCTATGACCTCAGCCGCGCCCGCGCACAGGCGGAACGCTTCGACGCTTTCGACGCCATGCTGAAACGCCGGGGTGTCCGCATTCTCATCCGCCACCTGAACAATTCCGCCGGACTGATGAACTTCGACCACCACTACGAGATGGTTCGTTCCGGCATCGTCACCTACGGCCTGTACCCCAGCGACGAGGTGGAAACCGGCCTTCTCCCCCTGACTCCCGCCATGCGTCTGCTCAGCCGGGTCTCCTACGTGAAAGCCCTGCCCCCCGGGCGGGAGATCAGCTACGGCGGCACGTTTGTCACCAGCCGCCCCACTGTCGTGGCCACCGTCCCCATCGGCTACGCCGACGGCTACCGCCGCAGTCTGTCCGGACGGTTTTACGTCCTGATCCACGGACAGCGCGCCCCCATTCTGGGGCGGGTCTGCATGGATCAGATGATGGTGGACGTGACCGATATCCCCGGCGTTCAGGCTGGTGACACCGTCACCCTGATCGGGACGGACGGCGATGAGACCATCTCCATGGAGGAGATTGCCGCCGCGGCCGGAAGCTTCAACTATGAATTTGCCTGCGGTATCAGCCGGCGGGTGCCCCGCGTGTACCTGCGCGGAGGACAGGCCGTCCATACCGTACATTACCTGACCGATGTCTTTCAGGAGGAACCCCATGGCACATAAACCGAAATACGCAAAACAGGAACCCCGCCGGAATACCGCGCTGAAGCTGCTGCCGCTGGTGCTGGTGGCCATCGTCGCTGTGGTTCTCATTGTCCGCTCCCTGGGCAAAGGAAAGCCTGACGACGCCCCGACCACCCCGCCAGCGACGGAAGCGACCCAGCCCTTAGAGCCGGTCGCCTCCGCCACCGTAGGCGTTCAGGGTGATCTGCTGATGCACAAGCCCGTGATCACCGCCTGCACCACAGAGGATGGCGGCTACGATTTTGAATCGATTTTCCGCTACGTGGCAGAATATACTGCAAGCTATGACTATTCCGTGGCCAATCTGGAAACCACCCTGGGCGGCGATAATTACCCCTACCAGGGCTACCCCGACTTCAACTGCCCCGACGAGATCGTGGAGGCGGCGAAGGACGCGGGGATCGACATGCTGCTCACCGCCAACAACCACTGCTCCGACACCACCACCGAGGGCGTTCTGCGCACGGTGAAGCGGGTGCGGGAAATAGGTCTGACCCCTCTGGGGACCCAGCTCAGCGACGAGGAACCCAAGTACGCCGTAGTGGACGTGGGCGGCATCAAGGTGGGCATGGCGGCCTACACCTACGCCACCAGCGAGGTGAACGGGCGTCCCTCCCTGAATTATGAGCCGGAGGTCGCCCAGGTGGGTCTGGTGAATTACTTTGTGGAAACCAATCTGGACGCCTTCTATTCCGAGGTACAGTCTCTCCTGTCCCAAATGCAGGAAGACGGCGCGGAAGCTACCATGCTGTATATCCACTGGGGCACGGAGTACTCCCTCCAAGCGGATTCCGCCCAGCGGATGATCGCCCAGAAACTGTGCGATATGGGTGTGGATGTCATTGTCGGCGGACACCCCCACGTGGTGGAGCCGATGGAGCTGCTGACCAGCAGCTCCGATTCCCGGCACAAAACGGCGGTCATCTACTCTCTGGGCAACGCCGTATCCAACCAGCGCCGGGACCTGATGACCCTGAACACCGGCCACACCGAGGACGGCGCTGTGTTCACCGTCACTTTTGAAAAATACGCCGACGGCGGAGTATACGTTGCCGATGTGAACGTGATGCCCACATGGGTCAACCTGCACAGCGTTGACGAAAAGCAGGAATACAACATCGTCCCGCTGGAAGACGCCCGGCGGACAGAGTGGCAGAATCTGTATGGTCTGGACGCCGCCGCTCTGGCGAACGCCGTGGCATCCTACGACCGCACCATGAACATCGTCGGCCCGGGGCTTGAGCAATGCCGGAGCTACTACGCGCAGGAAAAGCAGGCGCGGGAAACTCCCGTTGTTCCGACCGAAGAGGCAGCCTGACAAGGAGGAGTACCCATGTCCAAAAAGCCGAAGGGAAACAACACAGCAGTCGTTGTGCTGCTGACCGTATTGATTTTCGTCATGATCGCGCTGACAGGTCTTGTGATCTGGATGTGTGTTGATCTGGTGAACAAAACGCCCCAGACTACCGTCCGGACGGAGACACAGGTTTATACCCTTCCCACCGCCCCCCGGACAGAGCCGACGCAGGCCGAGACCCAGCCCCCGGAGACCACCCTGCCGGAGCCGGAGCATGTGGTGGCTACCGCTTCCATCGGCACCATGGGCGATCTGCTGATGCACAAGCCGGTGTTTGACACCTGCCTGCAAAGCAACGGCACCTACGATTTCAGTTCCATTTTCCGCTATGTCAAGGATATCGTGTCCGGTCTGGACTACGCCATCGCCAATCTGGAGACCACCTTCGGCGGCGACGATTACCCCTATCAGGGCAATCCCGCTTTCAACTGTCCCGACGCGCTGATCGACAGCGTAGTGGACACGGGCTATGACATGCTGCTCACCGCCAACAACCACGCGGGCGACACCATGGCGTCGGGCATCACCCGCACCGTGGAGATCATCCGCGGCAAGGGACTGACCGCCCTCGGCTCCCAGCTGAACGCCGACGAGCCGAAATACGCCGTGGTGGACGTAAACGGCATTAAAATCGGCATGGTGTGCTACACATGGGCATACAGCAGCAACGGCAGCTCCTTCTCCCTCAATGGTCTTACCCCCATCAAGGACGAGGGGCAGATGAACTACTTCCTCAACAACGACCCCGGCAAGCTGTACACCGCGTCGGAACAGATTCTGGAACAGATGAAAGCGGACGGTGCGGAAGCCACCATGATGTTCATTCACTGGGGCGTGGAATATAACATCAAGGAAAATTCCCTTCAGGACACCATGGCGCAGAAGCTGTGCGATCTTGGCTTTGACGTGATCGTGGGCGGGCATCCGCATGTTGTTCAACCGGTGGACCTGCTTACCAGCACCGTTGACCCTGACCACAAGACCGTGGTCATCTACTCTCTGGGCAACGCCGTATCCAACCAGAGAAACGGCTATATCCAAGCCGCGCCTCCTTACTATACGGAGGATGGCATTCTGTTCACCGTCACCTTTGAAAAGTATTCCGACGGAGCCGTGTATCTGCAAAGCGTGGACGCGCTGCCCACATGGGTGAACATGCACACCGACGGGGCAAAGCAGTATAACATCCTGCCGCTGGACGAGGACAATCAGGATCAGTGGGCGGAGCTATTCAACCTGAACGACGCCATGCTGTCCTCCGCGAAGAAGTCCATGGAGCGCACGGACTCCATCATCGGCGCGGGCATGGAAAAATGCCGGACGTATCTGGAGCAGCAGAAAGCCGACCGGGAAGCCTACTATCAGGACCTGGCCAGCCATCCGGAAACCTACGTTCCAAGCACCGTTCCGGAGGAAACCGCCGGGGAAACCATCCCGGAAACCACCGCCGTCACCGCCCCTGCGGCATAACAAGCCCTACCCAAATACCGTGCCGCGGCAAACGTCAGTTCTGCCGCGGCACGGTTTTCGTCTGCCGGAACGGAAAACGAAACTTTCCCGGGAAAAAACGGATATAATCCATTGACATTGCAAAAATTTACGGTATAGTAGTATCTGTTGTATTTCGGCGTAAAACAAAATCTTGGAAGAAACGGGGGAGGATAATGTCCAAGGAACTCATCAGACTCCAGGACCTGACCATGGAGTTCGACGGGGAGCGTATTCTCGACGGCATCAATCTTTATTTCAACGATCACGAATTCCTCACACTGCTCGGCCCCTCCGGCTGCGGCAAGACCACGACGCTTCGGATCATCGGCGGCTTTCTGACGCCTACTTCCGGCACGGTGACGTTTGACGGGAAGGTCATCAACGACGTTCCGCCCTACAAGCGGCAGATCAACACCGTGTTCCAGCGTTATGCCCTTTTTCCGCATCTGGATGTGTACGACAACGTCGCTTTCGGCCTGAAGGTAGCAAAGCTGCCCAAGGACGAAGTTGACCGCAGGGTCAATGAAATGCTGGAAATCGTCAGCCTGAAGGGCTACGAAAACCGCAGCGTGGACAGTCTGTCCGGCGGCCAGCAGCAGCGTGTTGCCATCGCCCGGGCATTGGTCAACCAGCCGAAGGTGCTGCTGCTGGACGAACCGCTGGCAGCGCTGGATCTGCGCTTGCGCAAGGACATGCAGATCGAGCTGAAACGCATCCAGCAGACCACCGGCATCACGTTCATCTATGTCACCCACGATCAGGAGGAAGCCCTTTCCATGTCCGACACCGTGGTGGTCATGGACAAAGGCCGGATTCAGCAGATCGGCAGACCTGAGGATATCTATAATGAGCCGAAGAACGCCTTTGTGGCGGACTTTATCGGCGAAAGCAACATCCTGGACGGCGTCATGCTGGAAGACTTCAAGGTCCGGTTCTTCGGCCGGGTCTTTGAGTGCGTGGACAAGGGCTTCGCCCCCAACGAGCCGGTGGACGTTGTCATCCGCCCGGAGGACATTGACATCGTGAAGCCCGCGGAGAGTCATCTCGTCGGCACCGTCACGGGCATTACCTTCAAGGGTCTTAACTACGACATCATCGTGGAGTTCAAGGGCTTCAAATGGCTCATCCAGACCACGGACTACCACGGCGTGGGCGAAACCATCGGCATCCGCCTGAACCCGGAAGACATTCACATCATGCACAAGAGCGAATATTCAGGTCTCTTTGGCGACTACAGCTCCTACTCCGCCGAGTATGACGAGCTGACGGAGGATGCCGAAGATGAAGAAGAATAAGTCTATCTTGCTCAGCACCCCGTATTTGATATGGATGGTGGTATTCACGCTGATCCCTCTGGGTGTGGTGTGCTACTATGCCCTCACTGACCCGTCTACAGGGGAATTCAGCCTGGTGAACCTGCGGGGTCTGAACCTGTACTGGGGCGTTCTGTGGCAGTCCATCTTCTACGCGGTGGCGTCGGCTTTCATCTGCCTGCTGCTGGGCTACCCCATGGCCTACTACATCGCCCACCGAAGCCAGACCGCTCAGAAGTTTCTGTACATGCTGGTGATGCTGCCCATGTGCATGAGCTTCCTGCTCCGCACCCTCGCATGGGTCGGATTGTTACAGGACACCGGCATCATCAACAATATTCTCGACGCCATCGGCATCGGCCGGCTGCGGCTCATCCGTACCCCCGGGGCGGTCATTCTGGGCATGGTGTATAACTATCTGCCCTATATGATCCTGCCTCTGTACGGCGTCATCGTCAAGATCGACCCCCGGCTCATTGAAGCGGCGGAGGATCTGGGCTGCAACAGCACGCAGGTGTTTTCCCGGGTGGTGCTGCCGCTGAGCGTTCCCGGCATTCTCTCCGGCATGACCATGGTGTTCGTCCCGGCGGTGTCCACCTTCTATATCTCCCAGAAGCTGGGCGGTACGGACACGGTGCTCATCGGCGACGTGATCGAGCGCCAGTTCAAGCAGGGCAACAACCCCAATCTGGGCGCGGCGCTGAGTCTGGTGCTGATGATCCTTGTATTCATCTGCACCGGCATCATGAACCGCTTCGGCGGCGGCAATGAGGAAGGCGGTGTCATCGTATGAAAAGAGCCAACCGCATTCTCACCGTTCTGATTTTCATTTTCCTGTACGTCCCCATGGCGGTGCTGATCGTGGCGTCGTTCAATACAGGCAAGGACGTTACCCAGTTTGAAGGGTTTACCTTGCAGCAGTACGCCCGTCTGTTTCAGGACAGGACGCTGTTAAAGCTGCTGGGCAACTCCCTGCTCGTCTCGGTTCTCGCCAGCTTCATCGCCACGGTCTTCGGCACGGTGGCGTCACTGGGCATCTACAACCTGAACCCCAGACTGCGCAAGGCTGCCATGACGCTGACCAACATCCCCATGACGAATCCGGATATCGTCACCGGCGTGTCCCTTTCCCTGCTGTTCGTCTTCGTGGGGACCCGGATGCTGGGGCAGCGGAACAGTCTGACCTTCTGGACGCTGCTCATTGCCCACATCACCTTCAACCTCCCCTACGTGATCCTGAACGTCATGCCGAAACTCAAGCAGACGGACAGCTCCCTCCGGGACGCGGCCATGGACTTGGGCTGCACGCCCCTGCAGGCGTTTTTCAAGGTGACGCTCCATGAGATTGCCCCCGGCATCGTGTCCGGCGCTATTATGGCGTTCACCATGAGTCTGGACGATTTTGTCATCAGCTATTTTGTCAGCGGGCTGGATTTTGTGACCCTTCCCGTGGAAATCTATTCCTACACGAAAAAGCCCCTCCATCCGAAAATTTACGCCCTGTTCACCCTGCTATTCCTGCTGATTCTGGTGCTGATGGTCACCATGAACCTCATTCAGCTCCGCGGGGACAAAAAACGAGCCGCTGCCCACAGCGGGGTATAAAGGAGAATTGTCATGAAAAAAGGGATTTCCGTTATTCTTGCCGTCTTGCTTGCCGTGAGCTGCCTGACCGGTCTTTCCGGCTGCGGCAGCAGTAAAAAGACCACCCTGTACGTCTACAACTGGGGTCAGTACATCTCCGAGGGCGACGACGGCTCTCTGGATGTGATCGCCGCCTTTGAGGAAGCCTACCCCAACATCCGCGTGCAGTATTCCACCTACGACTCCAACGAGATCATGTACTCCAAGCTTGCCAACGGCGGCATCACCGTGGACGTGATCATCCCCTCCGACTACATGATTGGCCGGATGGTGCAGGAGGGTATGCTGGAGGAGCTGAACTTCAGCAACATCCCCAACTACCAGTATATCGACGATTCCTTCAAGAACACCTCCTACGACCCGGAGAACAAGTATTCCGTTCCCTACACCTGGGGCACCGTGGGCATCATCTACAACACCAAGTACGTGGACGAAGCCGACGTCACCGGCTGGGAACTGCTGTGGAACGAGAAGTACGCCGGAAAGATCCTGATGTTCGACAACTCCCGGGACGCCTTCGGCATTGCCGAGTACCTGCTGGGCTACGACGTGAACACCACCGACGAGACCGAGCTTCAGGCCTGTGCCGCCAAGCTGGCGGAGCAGAAGCCCGTGGTGCAGCAGTACGTCATGGATCAGATTTTTGACGCCATGGAAAACGAGGAAGCGTGGATCGCCCCCTACTACGCCGGCGACTATCTGACCATGGTGGAAGAGAACCCCGATCTGGCCTTCTACCGTCCCACGACCCAGGGCTATAACATGTTCATCGACGCCATGTGCATCCCCACCTGCTGTCAGGAGAAGGAGGCGGCGGAAGCCTTCATCAACTTCCTGTGCAGCCCGGAGATTTCCTCCGCCAACATGGAGTTTTTGGGCTACAGCGTCCCTTCCACCGCGGCGAAGGAGCTGATGGATCCGGAGGTCGCGGGCAGCGAGGTCGCCTACCCCGACGCGGACACCCTCACCACCGGCACCAGCTTCAACTTCCTGCCGGAGGAAACCTCCCGGTATATGGAAAGCCTGTTTATGGAAGTCCGCAACGGCTGATGGGCTTTTGACCTGCCGAAAAAAGTTCGTATAAACAGAAAGATTCCCGTCCGCAGATTGCGGACGGGATTTTCTATTTTCGATTAAATCGCATTTCCCGGCTTCGCGGGCTGTCCAAGCTCGCTTTGAATCGGGCGCACCATGCAGAACTGTTTCAGATGAAAATGCTTTTCCAGAACCTCGTAAATCTCAAACCCCAACTGCTGGTATAGCGTCACGTTGTGGGGATTGTGGGTCTCCAGCGACATCATCATGTGATGGTTGTCCGCGTAATCCACCGCCGCCTTCAGCAGCTTCACCGCAATGCCGTGGTGCTGCATCTGGGGGTCTACCGCCAGATAGATCACATGGAGACGGTTGTCCTCGTGCAGCTGGGTCGTCCAGTGGGAGTTCAGGTAATCCCGTGCGGCAAAAAAGTGGAACAGAGTTTTGAGCGACGGGTCTTCCTTGATCAGCCATGCGTCCGTCTGCAATTCCGCTTCCAGCTCCGTAAAGTAGTATTGGAGGAAATGGTACGGCTCGGTCTCGTCGGAAACGACCAGAAGGCCGTTCAAATCCGGGCTGTCGGCAAAAATGTCGCAGTTTTTGTAGAATTCCTCCATGTCGCAGGCAAAGAGCTTCGGCAAAAGCTTCTTGCGGATATCCTCGTTGGGAATCAGGGTCTCGTACAGCGGGTCGGAGGCAAAGCACTTGTTCAGCAGTGCCTGAAGCTTTGGCAGGTCTTTTTTTGTAACTTTGTATAATTCGCTTTCCATATATTCGTTCCTTTATCTTGGGAGGCAGTCGCGGAGCATCCGCTTCATTTCCTCCACACTGATGTTCAGACTGCCCACCAGATCCCGGTAGGCGCCCTCCTGCGCGGCGGCCGCGCCCTGCAGGAAGGCCGCTTCCGCGGTGTAGTCTGTAATGCCCTTGGCTTTCTTTTCCAGCAGACTCTTGACCGTTGCGTATAGGTTGATATACCCCACGATCCGGCGGTAGCCCCATTTCAGGCGCTCTTTGGGCTGGGAGAATACGTACTGGGTGAAGTGGCGGTACACCTGCTGCTCAAACAGGAAGGCATAGCGGTTGTTGTCGATCTCATAGAGTTTCCGCAGTGCCGCGGAGAGATTTCCCGCCGCCAGGCTGCCCGCCGCGCCGTGGAGCAGTTCAAGGCTTTGCTGCAGGCTTTCCTGGGGGAACTGGACGTTGCCGTACCAATCGATGCGGACAAAGGTGTCCTGGGTGCGCTGGAACAAATCCAGCAGCTGCCGCTCCAATCGACCGGCGTCCTCGCCGGGTGCCTGTCCCCGGTTGATGGCCGCCGCCCGGTCGTAAACCCGCTGGGCAAGCGCCGCCGCTTCGTCCAGCGCCTGGGCAAGACTCTCGCCGTCGGCCTCCGTCCGGGCGCACCAGTCCAAGTCCAATGCTTCCTTGGCCTTCCGGAAGGTTCCGGCGAAGTTCAGCGGCACCACTCTGGTTTTGTCAATGGCCATCAGCAGCAGACCGAACAGCTCATGGTGGAGACGGTACACGTCCTCGTCATAGTAGGTGTCGTTGTCGAACTGGGAATGGTAGTGGGTCTCCATAAAGCTGCCGCCGGTGAAATCGTTGACCATGGAGGGAATGCCCGCAATGGCAATGGAAAAGTCGTCCGACCATGTTTCAATGGGGGCGGTGATCCGGGTTTCCTCGGGATAGCCCTGTGTCAGCTCCGGGAGATTTTCCAGAAATTCTTCCAGAAAATCCACATATTCGTAGGTGCTGCGGATTCTTGCCCGGGTGCCGTGGGCAAGGGCCGGCAGCTCGAAATTCAGGTCGGCAATGACCTGCCCCCGCCATTCGGGATGTACGGTGAACACCTGCTCGTAAGCGCCGGTGGACCAGTCGAACTGAGAATCCGCCACGCCCCATTCCTCCGACGCCATGGCGCAGAAAAGGATGGTGTTCTCCGGCTGCCAGCCGGTCTCTACCAGTGCTTTGCCCATGCCCAGCATCATGGAAATGGCGGTGTTATCGTCCTGAAAGCCGTCAAAATAGGAGTCGTAGTGAGCGGAGAGCATGATCTTCCGGTCAGGGTTCCGGCCGGTCAGCTCGCCGATGATATTGTAGGTGGTGCGGTCGCGCTCTACCCGGGTGCAGGCGTCCAGGGTGACGGCCACCGTCGCACTGTCCGCAAGCAGCTCCTTCAGCGCCCCGGCGTCCTTCCGGGAAATGGAAAAGGCGGCGGCTTCGGGAGGGCCTGCGATGTCCTGGGCGTTCAGCGCAGCGTCGTCCACCTCGCCGTAGCCCCCGGTCTGCACGGCGATCAGCGCTGCCGCACCCTTGAGGTGGGACTGATACACGGGGTAGTTGATCCACCATTCGTTGCGTTGGTTGATCTCCACCAGCACCAGCTTCCCGTTAACGTCCAGCCCCTCGTAATCCGCTTCTGTGCCCTTGCCCGCATAGACAAGCTCGTAGGCGGTAGGGCCGTCCGTGACGAAATTCGTCTGATACGCGCCCAGCTGGACGCGGCGTTCCTGTCCCTCAGCGTCGGTGAAGGACAGCTCCGCCTTCTCAAACTCCCACGCGTCCACGGTGATGGCGTCCTTCCATACTTTGGAAAAGCCGATTTTCTTCATCTCCGCCGCCAGCATGTCTCCCGTGGCGATCTCCGCCGGGGAGCCTGCGGTGCGGTAGCCCAGCACGGGGTTGGTGCAGTGCTCCTCCATCCGCTTTGCAAGGCGGTAGGAATAGCCGATATCCAGCTTTTCCAGATACCGCTGCGCCTGACTTGTCAAGGTCATCATCTCCTGTTTTCCCGCTTTTGGGAATTGTAGCATACTTAAAAGGCGTTGTACAGTGCCAATTTGTCTAAAAAAACGCTGCTTTGAAGAGCGTTGACATAGGAAAACAAGCAAAAACCCAGTAAAATCAACGCTTTTAAGGGCAGAGGGCAAACAGGTTAGCTCAAAAATTGAATAACCAAGCGTCAAAAGGGATGTTACCGCAAGGC
>JABLTQ010104740.1_pt1 | contig 13386 bp, 7 predicted proteins | sample 7160101 | NCBI WGS metagenome assembly JABLTQ01 (sample SAMN14651228, study PRJNA627086) | human gut metagenome | isolation source: feces | host: Homo sapiens
CGACCGACGCCGCCGGCCGCTACCGCATCGAATCCGACAAGTCGGCGGGCTTCGTCTTCGCCGTCACGCCGTCGAACTGGGTCGCTGCCGAGGCCGACGGCGTCCAGCCGCTTTTCTGGGCGGCGCTCGACGAGGCGGATGCCCGTGACGAACAGCACGACTTCCATTTTGCAAGCGTCGATCAGTCGCGCTACACGGTGATGTTCTTCACGGATCTACATCTGACCAACTCCTCCGAAAAGCGCGATCTCGATCACTACCGCAGCATCGCGCTGGCGTCGATCTCCGACGAGGCGGCGCAGGCGTCGGCGCGCGGACCGGTCTACTCGCTCAATTTGGGCGATCTGTCGCACGATCTCTATTGGTATCAGTACGATTTCGACGTTTCCTCGGCCAAACGTTTCCTCGAACAAAACGGTTTTCCGACGTTGCTGTACAGCATTCCGGGCAACCACGACAACGACGGGGCGACGCCCGCCGGAGCCGGTGTCGACCGTCGTGCCGAACATCTTTATCGCCGTACGTTCGGCCCGACCTACTATGCGATGAATATCGGCGACGTGCATTGGATCATGATGGACAACATCATCTATAAGAATACGCCCGGCAAGGGGAAGAAAAACGTCGGTGTAGTCGGCGCCCGAGACTACGACAAGGGGTTCACGCCCGAACAGCTGGCGTGGCTTCGGCGCGACCTGGCGACGGTCGACGCCTCGAAAACAGTCTGCCTCTGCACGCACTGTCCGGTCTTCTTCGACCGCGACCGCCGGACGCTGCTGACCGACCGCAGTCAGGTGGATTCGCTCGATGCGCTCTTCTCGCGCTTCGAGCGGGTGCATATCTTTTCGGGACACGCTCACCGGACGCTCTATACGCAGGACGCCGACTACCCGCGTTTCGACCAGTACGTGCTGCCCGCCACGTCGGGCGACATGTGGGTGGCGAACAACGATTTTCAGGCGTTGTGTCCCGACGGCAGCGATGCGGGGTTCGTCGTGGCGAGCGTCGACGGCGGAAAGTTGCGCTGCGACTACCGCACGCATCTCTACGACCGCAAGGTGTTGCGCGCCTACGATATGAATGCCGTGGGCGAATACTACCGTAACGACAGTCTCGTCCGCGTGCAGCGACGGCTCTATCCCGACCGTGCCGACTACGGTCGCGAGGAGTATGCGAACTGCGTCTACGTCAACTATTGGGGGTATCTGCCGGGGCATCGGGTCGAACTGTTCGAGGAGGGGCGCTCGCTCGAAGTCGTGCAGGTCGAAGACGAAGACCCGCTCTACAACATCAGCCACTACCTGCCCGAACTGGCACGGAAACCCGTCTTCAAGAAGGGCGATGCCAGGGTCGTCAGCCACCACATGTTCGCCGCCAGGGCGCGGACGGCGACGGCTCCCGTCGAAATCCGGATTACGGATGCCGACGGCGTTCTCCTGCACAGGGAGACGCTCGAACGTCCCAAAAAATTCGACAAGGAGGCGCGGTAATCTCTCCATTCTTTTTTGAATATTGCTAATCGGTTGTTTTATATCCGATTAGCGATATTTATACCCGATTTGTTGAAACGTTACAACTAAAACGAATTCTGTTACGATTAGAATAATATGATTTTAATAAATTATATTCCTTATTGAAACGTTTCAATTTTTCGCTTTTTTTCATACCTTTATGAACCGACTAACCAATTCACATTACTAACCAAACACTTATCGTATGATCCGAAACTTACTACCATGGACGGCGGGGTGCCTTCTGGCGGCATTCGCCGTGTCGTCGTGCGAGAGCGACGACGTCGACTACGGACCCATTTCGGCGGCTATCGAGATCGGCGTGGAGGAGGTTACGCCGAGCTCCGCGAAGATCAGGCTGACGACCGAACAGGAGAACGTGGCCTCCTACAAGATCGTCAAGCCGACGCCGATCTCCGAATTCGAGTATGCGGCCCACGACGCCATCGACCGTCTGGCCTTCATCGAGGAGCGCGGCGAAGCGGCCGGGGCTCCTTTCGAGCAGACGTTGGCCGGCCTGATGCCCAAGGTGGAGTACTCCTTCGCCGTGGTGGGACTCGACGCCTCCGGCCAGCGGATTACGGCTCCCACGTTCGCACGTTTCACGACCGCTTACGCTTCGTCGCTGGTCGAAGCCCGCTTCGAGACGAATCCCGACGAGACCTTCACCTTCACGGGCAAGATCACGCCGAACGCTTACACGGTCTCCTACCGCTACATTTTCGACAGCGACCACAACGAAGCCACCGAGGCCGAGCTCAGGGCGCTGCTCGAAGCCGGCGGCAGCGGCGTGAAGACCGACAAGGGCGTCAAGGAGCTGGAACTCGTCAAGTCGGACAAGGCGGGCGTCACGCTGGCCGTTCTCTCTTATGACGATGCGAACCGTCCGGGCGAATTCACCAGTACGTTCGTTTCGACCGAGGACATGGCGTCGGTGATCGTCGACGGCAAGGAGACGCAGCTGGCCCGTCCGACCGAGGGCGTCGACATCTTCGAAGGAAAGGTCGCCGTGCCGGCCAAGTCCGGGTTTACGGTCGAAATCAACAAGGTCGCCTACGGATTCGCACCTTACAGCGGCAACGGCGGCGTGGGCAAGGTCGAGAACATGATGTCGGCCGCACCCTATTACAGCAGCAGTACGATCGCCGATTCGCGCGGTTACGACTGCAAGATGGCCGTAGGTCGGATGGCCGCGACGGCCGACGGCGGCAATGATTTCTGGACGAATCTTTCGGAGGATGCACATATCCTCGTCCGCGTCGATCTGACTTATGCCGACGGCACGCCGCGCTATTGGTTGGAACTGGTCGAGGCCGACGACCCGAATCTGCTGCTCGAACAGAATTTCGATCTCTTCGTCTGGGGCGGCGACTATACGTTGGCCTCCGGCGGCAAGGGAACCGCGCCCGTTGCCGACAGCGAATCGGCGGCCGACCTCGACGGTACGGAAGAGGGTACCAAGGGCGGTGCGACCTACACGACTCCCAAACCCGATATTTGGAGCACGGCGGACGGTGCCGCCGACGGCGATGTGATCGCCGGCGATCTCTATCTGAAAAACCGGAATATGACGGGGTGGGAAGTCCGCCGCATCGCCGAGCATCCCGGGACGGTGCGTCTGAACAAGTCTGCATCGGGCTCTCATAAGTACAGCGGTTATCTCAAAACGCCGAAACTGGCTGCCCTGACCGCCCCGACGAACATCACGCTCGAATTCGATATTTGCCGTTTCGCGGGCGACGGCGATATTTACATCACCGTCGAGGGCGCCGGAACGTATACCGCCGCTGCGGTCAATATCGACGGCGCTGCCGCCGCGACGACCGTCGCCGCTTCGGGAACGGATTTCGTAGTGACGAACGACTTGTGCTCGAAGCAGGCCAATACCGTAATAAACAAGCCGTGGTCGCATGTCGAGTTGTCGATCGCCGGTGCGACGGCCGAGACGCAGATCAAGTTCGACGGTTCGAGAGGCAAGGACTCCGCGTCGGATCGCTGTCTGTTGGATAACATCAAAATCACGAAGTAATCCGTCTACTTAACAAGACCTATCATGAATAAAATCAAGCATATAATCGTCCGTAGCGTACTCATCGTCCTGCTCGTAGCAGTAGTGGGTGGGAATTTGTACGCGCAGAAATCGCAGCTTAGCGGTACTGTAAGCGATGCAGAGAATATCCCGCTCGTAGGCGCCTCGATCATCGTCGAGGGAACGCATGTCGGTACTACGACCGACGCCGACGGAGCCTTCCGCCTTCCTGCCGCTCCGGGGCAGCGACTCACCGTCTCCTATCTGGGTTACAAGTCCAAAACCGTAACCGTCGGCAACCGGACCTCTCTGGACATCATACTCGAAAGCGACAATTCACTCATCAACGAAGTCGTGGTCGTCGGCTACGACACGCAGAAAAAGGTCAATCTGACCGGTTCCGTCGCGTCGGTCTCGGCCGAAGACCTCGCCAACCGTCCCATCGTATCCTCGTCGACCGCACTCCAAGGCATCGCCCCCGGCGTGACCGTTACCACGCAGAGCGGAGCTCCGGGCGGCGACGGCGGCATGATCCGCGTGCGCGGTATCGGAACCTTCGGCGGTTCGAGCGCCGCGCCGCTGGTGCTCATCGACGGGGTGGAGGGCAGCCTCGATGCCGTCGACGCCACGCAGATCGACCAGATTTCGGTGTTGAAGGACGCCGCCTCGTCGGCCATCTACGGTTCACGTGCGGCCAACGGCGTCATCCTCGTGACGACCAAGCGCGGCAAGAAGGGGCAGACGTCGGTCACCTACCGCGGTTACGTCGGCTGGCAGTCGCCCACCGACACGCCCGAAACGGTCAGCGCCGAGGAGTACATGATCCTCAGCCGCGAAACGTCGTTCAACGACGGCAAGGAGTCGATCTATACCGACGACTACATTGCCCGCTACCGCGAGAACAACCGTATCGATCCCGACAACTATCCGCTCACCGACTGGCAGGACCAGATTCTCACCGGATCGGGATTCACCCACAACCACAATCTCTCGCTGACGGCCAGCACCGAACGCGTGCGCGTCATGACCTCGTTCGGCTACCTCGACCAGAAGGGCATCATCAAGCGCACCGACTACCAGCGGTACAACGTGCGCAACAACATGAACATCGACTTCTCGGACAAGCTCTCGATGCGCTTCGACGTTTCGTTCGTCAACGGCGACCGCCGCCGCATCCCGCAGCAGAATACGCTGTTCAACTACATGAACACGCGCGACCCGCTGATCCTGTCGCGCTGGTCGACGGGCTACTGGGCCGGTCTGTCGGGCGGCAGCACCAACGTCCTGCCGACGCTCGAAGGCGAGGGAGGCAACGTGAAGAACAACACGATCCGCCTGAACGGAGCCGTGACGCTCACCTTCAAGCCCGTCAAGTGGCTGACGCTCGAAGGCATGGTCGCCCCGCGCTACGTGACGACCAACAACCATACCTTCGTCAAGAAGATGAAATTCTACTCCGACGCCTTCGGCACGGTGTCGAACAGCTCCAATGTCGCGTTCAACTACCTCGACGAGTCGGCCAACCGCTCGTTCTACGGCAACTACCAGTTCACGGCCGCCTTGCAGCATACCTTCGCGCAGAACCACAATTTCAAACTGTTGCTGGGCGCTTCGCGCGAGACCTACGACAACAAGACCCTTTCGGCGCACCGCGAGGACTTCGCCTATCCCGATTACGAGGTGATCGGCGCCGGTGCCGACAACGAGACGAAGGACAACGGCGGCGGTCATGCGCAGTGGGCGTTGCAGTCCTTCTTCGGCCGTCTGAACTACAACTTCAAGGAGCGTTACCTTTTCGAGGCGAACGTCCGTTTCGACGGTTCGTCGCGTTTCGCCAAGGGGAATCGCTGGGGTATCTTCCCCTCGTTCTCCGGAGCGTGGCGTCTGACCGAGGAGCCTTTCATGCAGGATGTACGCCGGACGCTGAGCGAATTCAAGATCCGCGCCTCCTACGGCCAGTTGGGCAACCAGAACATCGGCTCGAACTATCCCACGATCCAACAGCTGGACGTCAGCTCGATTTCGGTCAACGACGTCATCACCCCGATCGTCACGCAGACGACGCTGGCCAATCCCGACATTACCTGGGAATCGACCGAAATGTACGACGTGGGTATCGACGCCACGCTTTTCGACAAGCTGAGCGTCACGGCCGACTGGTATTACAAAAAGACCCACGATATTCTGCTTACGCTCGATATCCCGTCGATCATCGGTCTCGGCGCCCCCTATCAGAATGCCGGAACGGTGCGCAACGTGGGTTGGGAGGTCGCCGTCGGGTATCATAACAAGTGGCGCGATTTCTCGTTCGGCGTCGAGGCCAACCTGTCGGACGTGGTCAACAAGATCATCGACATGAAGGGCACCACGGGCGGCAGCGGCGCGATCCGCAATCAGGAGGGATCGGCCATCAACTCGATCTACGGGCTCAAATGCGTGGGAATGGCCCGCACGCAGGAGGAGGCCGACTGGGTGAACGAGAACTGTCCGCAGTACGGCGTGACGACCAAGCCCGGCGATCTGATCTATGCCGATATGGATGACAGCGGTACGATCGACGACAAGGACATGACGATCATCGGCAGCACGGTGCCGCGCTATACCTACGGCGTGAATCTCAGCTTCGGATGGAAAGGACTGAATCTGAGTGCCTTCTTCCAGGGTGTCGGCAAGGTCGACGGCTATCTGAGCTCCTATTACGTGCAGCCCTGCCAGCAGGGCGGAACCTTCCGCAAGGAGCATCTCGACCGCTGGAACGAGACGAATCCCAACGGCAAGTATCCCCGTCTGACGATGACCGACGCCAACAACTGGAAGCAGTCGTCGTTCTGGATGCGCAGCGCGGCCTATTGCCGTCTGAAAAATATCCAGCTGAGCTATACGCTTCCCAGAACATGGCTGAAAAAACTGCGCATGAAGTCGGCGATGGTCTTCGTCAATGCGCAGAACCTTTTCACGATCACCGATTTCTATCAGGGCTTCGATCCCGAGGTGGCCTATTCGGGATCGGGCGACGGCGTGGAACTGGGCGCCGTGGCCTACAACTATCCGCAGGTGAAAGTAGTTACGATGGGTGTCGAACTGAAATTCTAAAAAAGCAGAATCATGTTAAAGAAAATAATCTATCTGATCGTATCGGGCGGCCTGCTGCTGTCGGGCTGCTCGCTGGATTACGAACCGCTCAACGGCCCCTCGTCGGGATCGTTCCCCGCGAGCGAGGAGGAGGCGATGGCAGGGCTCTACGCCGCCTACAAGGGGTTGGCGAACATGACGGTCAAGGAGACCCCCTTTCCCATGCGGATCAACGACTGCATCAGCGACATCGGCACCTACCGTACGGGTGCGGGCAATCAGATCAAGGCGATGAGCTCGACGCTGACGGCCGACAACACGATGTGCGAGAAGGTATACAAGACGGTCTACAAAATCGCCGGCCGCGTGCATCTGGTGCTGGACAATCTGGACAGACTGCGGGGCGTCATCCCCGAAGATAGGTTCAACCAGATCAAAGCCGAACTGCTCTGTATCCGCGCCTATTACTACGACTTGGGGTGCCAGTTCTACGGCGACATCCCCTTCATCGACCACCAGCTCGATCTGGACGATTACTCCGACTATCCGCGTATCCCGCGCGAGCAGGTGACCGCGCGGCTGTTGCAGGATCTCGACGACGACCTGCTCGATTACCTGCCCGTGCAGTGGAATCCGGGCACCTACGGTACGACGCGCATCGGCCGTGTGGCCGCCTACGCCCTCAAAGCGCGCATCGCGCTGAACTGGGGGTTGTGGGAGGAGGCCGCACGCTGTTCGAAGATCGCCACGACGCTCGCCGAGGGCGTCTACGATCTCGAACCGCTCGACTGCACCTACTACGCTACCCACGCCGACGGCGAACCTTCGGCGGCCAATCTGTTCGGATTCGCCGGCCAGACCAGCCGCGAATGGTTGTGGGCGATTCAGTATAACCGTCTGATCAACTACACGTCTGCCACCTATTATGAAGCGCCTCGTATCCACGGCGGTTGCAGCTGGCTCGGCCCGTCGCAGGCGATGGTCGACACCTTCCAGTGCACCGACGGCAAGCCGATCACCGAATCGCCGCTCTACGACTGGCAGAATCCGTGGGCGAACCGCGATCCGCGTCTCGATCTGTTCTGTCTGCGTCCCGACACCCGCTTGTGGGGAGTCCAGTACGACACCGACGTGCGTGTCGAAAAGGTGAAGGACTACAACCAGTCGACGGCGGGCAAAGAGGTGCTCATCAGCAACGCCGACGCCGTGGGCAACAAGAGCGAGTATGCGGCCAACGGCAGCAAGGGGCCCGGCGGTTATCTGTGGCGCAAGTACTCCGACAAGGGGATGATGGGACTGGTCAACGGTACGAAGACGGAGGACGACATCAATGCGGGAATCATCCGTTTCGCCGAACTGCTGCTCATCGAGGCCGAGGCCAACATCGAGTGGGACGGCGGCGATCTGGCGATCGCCGAGGCGAACATCAACCGTGTGCGCGCCCGTGTGAACATGCCTCCCGTGACCGACCGTTCGCGCGAGGGCTTGCGCAAGGCGCTGCGCTACGAGCGCAAGGCCGAACTGTGCAACGAAGGGTTCCGCTGGTTCGACATCCGCCGCTGGAAGATCGCTTCCAAGGCGGTCAACGGCCCGATGTACGCTCCGGGGTATTCGACGGTGCAGAATCCGGGAAACTACATCTCCAACGTCAGGCCTTCGTTCGACGACGACTGGGTGGTGACTTACGATCTTTCCGATACGTGGGACGGCAAGACGGGCAACCTGCGCGTGTTCCAGACGATGGTCTTCAATCCCGAAAAGGATTACCTCTGGCCGATCCCCTACACGGAGCTGGTGACGAATCCGGCGATCGGCGTCGAAAACCAGAATCCCGGTTATTGACGGTGTTCCACCGGTGCGGAGTCCGCTTTCGGGCGCTCTCCCGCACCGGTTTTTACCGATGAACAGTATAAATTTCAATAAACATGTATATGAGAACCAGATATTTCATTGCGGGCATTCTGCTTCTGGCGCTCTTCGCGGGATGTTCGTCGGATTCCGGCGAAGGCGACGCGCCCGGCGGCGGTTCGGGCGATCTCTACGGCTACGTTCGGGACGCTTCGGGGAGTGCGATCGAGGGGGTCGTCGTCTCCGACGGCTACACCTGTACGGTCACCGGCGCCGACGGACGCTATGCGATGCAGCGGCATCCGAACGCCTATTACGTCTACTATTCGACGCCGGCCGACTGCAAGGTCGAGGTCGACCCGTCGACGGGACTGCCGCTGTTCTACCAGAAGATCAGGAAATCGCAGCCGCAGTACGATTTCACCCTTACCCGTCAGGCCGAGGAGACGAAATTCCGCATGCTGGCCATCGGCGACCCGCAGGTGACCACCACGGCGCAGGTCTACCGTTTCGAGACGGAGACCGTCGCCGACATCAACTCCTACGTGGCGGCCCAGACGGACGGACTGCCCACCTATGCGATCACGCTGGGCGACATCGTGGGCAACAAATGGGAACTCTATCCCGATATGGTCAAGGCGATGGCGCGGAGCAAGACGTCGGTTCCCGTCTTCCAGACGATCGGCAACCACGACCACGAGTTTCCGCAGGTGACCGACCTCTCGGCGCAGCGTAGATACGAAGCCTCGTTCGGGCCGGTCAACTACTCCTTCACGCGGGGCGACGTCCACTTCGTCTCGATGGACGACATTATCCACAAGGCGACAGGCAGCGATGCCTACACGAGCGGTTTTCTCGACTGGCAGTTCGAGTGGCTGAAACAAGATCTGAGCTACGTGCCCAGGACGTGCGCCGTGGTGCTGTGCGTCCATATCCCGTTCCGCGGCGGATTCAACGGCGCGGGCGAGACCTATTTCGACGAGGTGCTGGAGCTGCTGGCGCAGTTCGACCGGGCGTGGATCTTCTCGGCGCATACGCACAACAACAAGACGAACTACACGCACGCGGTCGGTTCGAAAAAGATCCGCGAGTATATCCTCGGGACGTCGTGCGGCGCGTGGTGGCACGGTACGGTCTGCACCGACGGAGCGCCCAACGGCTACGGTGTCTTCGAGTACGACGGCACGTCGCTCACGAACATGATCTACAAGCCGACACGTTACGACGAGACCTTCCAGATCCGTCTCTACAACGGCGAAGACGTCTTTACGGGCGGTACGGCCAAGTCGTGGAAGTTCGATCTGCAACAGCCGAAGAACCGGCTGATGGCCAACGTCTGGAACGCCGACGATACGTGGACGATCGAGGTCTACGAGAACGGCGTGAAGACGGGCGACATGGCGAAGAAATCGATGATCGATCCGTGGTCGTCGGCCTATTTCTGCGGCTTCTGCGGTTTGAAGGAGAGCTACGCCAGCAAGAACGACCATATCTTTTATTATACGGTCAAGAGTCCCGGTGCCGCGCTGCGCGTCGTGGCGCGCGACGGTTACGGCAACGTCTTCGAGCAGACCGAGATCACGACGCCGCTCGAAGCGGACTATCCCGACGCCTATTGACCGCTCGCTACGGTCGGTAGTATTTAGTTCCAGCGAAGGAGGCCCGGCGATCCGCCGGGCCTCTGGCGTAGTTGGGCGGGATGCTGCGCTCCTCCTGTTTCCTCGCTGGATGAGGCATTATTGTTCGAATGCTACGACCTTCGCCCGTATCGCCGTGAGGGTGATCCCTCCGGCGAGCGCCGTGATGCGCAGGGCGGGTGCGGCGTCGTGGAGCAGCACCTGGTGCGTGACGGTGCGCTTGTCGGGGACGTCGAGCGTGAAGGTTTGGCCGCCCAGCTCGATGCGGGCGCTGCCTTCGGCTTCCAGTTCCAGGTAGAGGGCGCCGAAGGGTACGGCGGGCAGCTGCCGTTTCGGGACGATGCTCTGCCCCTCGCCGAGGCGGATCGCGCCCTCGCCGGCCGATGCGGGGAGCACGAACCCGTCGGCCCGTGCGTACTCGGCGAGCAGCCGGCCCTGCCCGCGGTAGTCGGGCGCCAGGAAATCGGTCGAGACGAAATCGATGTCGTGGCGGTTGATCCGGTCGAAATGCACGAACTTGTCGGCGTGCGATTCGCACATCAGCCCCGCTGCCCTGGCCCGTGCGACCTGACGGGAGTAGTCCGCTTCGTCGAAGCGGGTGGCGCTGACGGCCACGATGACGTCGCCCAGCGCCTCGATCCGTTCGAACGTAGTCTGGTAGAGAATGCCCATCAGCCGCACGTCGTCGATGCCGGTGCGGCGGATCACGTCGTTCGCGCGGTTGTTGGAGGTGACGACGTAGCGGTCGCGTCCCAGTGCGGCGTCGGCCGCGGCGATGATGTCGCGGTAATGCCGTCCCGTCGGGTCGTAGAGTTTCGGCTCGATGAAGGTGTAGAGTCCGTTGCGGGCGCACTCGGCCAGATACTCTTCGAGCGTGGGGATGCGCGTCCGGCGGGCGGGGTCGGCGGCTTTGAGGATGTAGTCCGACCGCAGCTCTCGGAGCGTCTTGCCGGCGACTGCGACCGGTTCCGACAGCGGTGTGCCGTCGGCATGCAGGCAGGTGCGGTTGAGCGTGCTGTCGTGCATGACCACCAGCGCCCCGTCGGCCGAAAGCCGCACGTCGGTCTCGATGGCGCCGAATCCCGCCGCCTTTGCCAGCCGGATGGCTTCCAGCGAGTTTTCGCCCGCTACGGTGCTGCGCATGTTCACGCCGCGGTGGGCGATGAACACCCGTTTGCGGGGGCGTGCCGCGGAGTCGGCGGGGGTTTGGCACAGGGCCGTCGCACTCCATGCGAGTGCGGCGAAAAGGAACAGGAGCGTATTTTTCATGGTCGGAAATTTGTCGCCGGTGGCGGGTTGTCGTCGGTTTTCTCTCTTCGTTTTCTCGCTTCGGCAGAGCCTGAACAAGTTCGGCTCTGCGCTCGGCTTAACGAAAACGTTCACAAAGATAATACGAAGCGGGTTCAGAGACAAATATATTTGTCTCTGTCGCGGGGGCGTTCCATCGGGTCGGACGCGTGCTTCGGCGGAGTTGCCGCAAAGGAGGTTCGGATTCTGTCCCGAGCTTTTGTCCGGAGAGGGCTGCAATCCGGAGAAAAAGGTAACATCGAATGAAAAAAAAGTTATCTTTGTAGTATGGACGGTTCGGAAAATAGGGATTGCGGTCTTTTTACTGTTCTTTTCGAACAGTACAGGGAGCCCTTTACGCGCTTCGCCAACTCGTTCGTCAGGGATCGCGCCGTTTCGGAGAACCTCTTCGTGGACGCGCTGGTCGATTACTGGCAGCGGCGCGGTTCGCTGCCCGAAGATACGAACGTCCCGGCCTATCTGCTCACGTCGGTGCGCAACAAGGCGCTCAATCACCTGCGCCATCAGCGTATCCGCGAACGGTCGTCCGACGAGCTGATGCGCCGTGCCCGCAGCGAACTGGACTTCCGTATCTCCTCGCTCGAAGATTTCACCACGCAGTCGCTCTTTTCGTCCGAGATTCATGAAATCGTCCGGCAGACACTTGCCGAGATGCCGGCCCAAACGCGCCGCATCTTCGAGATGAGCCGCTTCGAGAACCGCCGCAATGCCGAAATCGCCGCCGAACTGAACCTTTCGATCAAGACCGTCGAATTCCATATCGGCAAGGTACTCAAAGTACTGCGCGTGCGACTGAAAGACTATCTGCTTTTCTTTTTCGTATTTATTTTGCGTTGAGGCGGATTTCCCGTTAGGGTATTTCCCGCCGTGCGTGTTATTACAAATAGAAGCGCCCGCCTCCGGTGCGGCGCCATAGTGAAGATGTGTATGGAACGTGACCTGTTATATCGCTATTTCGACGGCGACACGACCCCCGACGAGGAGCGGCGGATCATGGAGTGGGCGGAGGCTTCGCCCGAAAATTACCGCCTCTACCTCGAAGAGCGGCGGTTGTGGTGCGCATTGTTGCTCCATGCCGGACGACGGACGGCGCGCCGTCCCGCGCTCTGGCGACGGTTGGCGGCATGGCGCGTGAGCGGTGCGGCGGCCTGCATCCTGCTGCTGGTCGGCCTCGCGGGAATCTTCTTCGCGGGCCGCATGGTTCCCGACGGGCGGATGCAGCAGGTGGTCGTTCCCGCCGGACAGCGTGTCGAGCTGCGGCTCGCCGACGGTACGAAGGTGTGGCTCAATTCGAAGAGCCGGTTGGAGTATCCGTCGTCGTTCGGACGGCGTTCGCGTCGGGTGACGCTCTGCGGCGAGGGCTATTTCGAGGTGGCGCACGATGAGCGCAAACCGTTTGTCGTCGAGACCGGGCAGTACGACGTGCGGGTGCTCGGTACGACCTTCAACGTCTATGCCTACGACAACGACCGTGCGGCGTTCGAGACGGCGCTGATGGAGGGGTCGGTCGAGGTTTCGTCGCGCAGCGACGCTTCGCAGCGGCTCGTGCTGCAACCCAACGAGGCGGCCGTCATGGCCGCCGACGGCCGCCTCGTGCGGACGCGCCTGACCGATATGGGGCGTTTCCGCTGGACCGAAGGGCTGATCTGTCTCAACGACGTTCCCTTCGGCGAGCTGCTCGAACGTTTCAGCGACTACTACGACATCCGCATCCTGCTGAAAAATCCCAAACTCTACGACGTGCGCTGTACGGGCAAGTTCCGACAGAGCGACGGCATCGACTACTCGCTGCATGTGTTGCAGCGCTTCGTCAACTTCCGTTACACGCACGACGAAGAGCGGCATACGATCGAAATCCGATAAACGCCGTCTGCCGGACGGCGGAACATGAAACCGATTGAAAAACCAACGTTTTCGTTAAGCCGAGCGCAGAGCCGAACTTGTTCAGGCTATGCCGAGGCGAGAAAACGAAGAGAGAAAA
>JABLTQ010081451.1_pt1 | contig 13374 bp, 14 predicted proteins | sample 7160101 | NCBI WGS metagenome assembly JABLTQ01 (sample SAMN14651228, study PRJNA627086) | human gut metagenome | isolation source: feces | host: Homo sapiens
CATGACCTGCGCACGGCGCTGGCCGGCCAGCAGGCCGCGCACGGCGGCGGCCACGTCCTCCACCACAGTGGCGAAGGCTTCGGGGGCGAGGCATTCCACCTCTTCGTCAGGAAAGTCCACAGCCAGGCTCATCTGCACGCGCAGCTCTTCCAGCCGCCGGCGCAGGGCCGTGACCCTGCGGCCCAGCAGGCCGTCCAGACGGTTGAGGCTGTAGCGCAGGGCCTCGCGCGAAGGCGCGGCGATGAGTTCGGCCACGGCCTCGGCCTGGCTCAGGTCCATGCGGCCGTTGACGAAGGCCCGGCGTGAGAACTCGCCCCGCTCCGCGGCCCGTGCCCCCAGGCGCAGGGCCGTCTCCAGGATGGCCTGCACGATGAAGGGGCCGCCGTGGCAATGGATCTCGGCCACGTCCTCCCCGGTGAAGGTGCACGGGCCGGGCATGAACACGGCCAGCACATCGTCCAGCGGCACGCCTTCATGATCGAGGGCGCGCCCGCGGTGCAGCACCCAGGGCCGGAAGCCCGTGAACTTCACCGACGCGGGGCTGAACATGCGGGAAAGGATCTCCCGGGACTGCGGCCCGGAGATGCGGACGATGCCGATGCCCCCCGCACCGGGGGCCGTGGCTATGGCGGCGATGGTAGGCATCAGGAACGCTCGGGACGGCGACGCATGATGACGACCCGCTTCATGGGCCCATCACCGGAACTGCGGGTCTGCACTTCCTCGGCATCCTGCAGGCAAAGATGCACGATGCGGCGGTGATAGGAGCTGAGCGGCCGGGTGGAATAGGAGCGGCCGGTCTGGCGCACCTTCTCGGCCAGGGCCAGAGCCATTTCGCGCAGCTTCTCGTCCTGGCGCTGGCGGTAGCGCCCGGCATCCAGCTGCACGCGCACGGCGGCGTTCATGCCGCGCGAGACCACGCGCGAGGCCAGATACTGCAGGGAGGCCAGGGTCTGGCCCTCACGCCCGATGAGCAGGCCGGAATCTTCCTCACAGTCCACGGCCACGCGCACACGGCCGTCGGCCACGGTCACTTCCAGCGTCACTTCCTCGCCCACGATGGGACGGACGAGCTGGCGCACGGCTTCCTTGGTCAGGGCTTCGAGACGCTGGGGATCCAGCTCCTCCACGGGGGTGAAGGGCAGGCTCTCCTCCACTTCGTCCAGCACGTCGTCGTTCTCGGCAGGAGCGGGCATGGCCGGGGCCTGCGGACGCTGGCGACGGCGGCCTTCGCCCTCACCGCGAACGGAAGGACGGGGACGGGCACGGCGGCCCTCGCCGCGACGGTTGCCGGCTTCGGGAGCCGCGCCTTCGGCGGGGGCTTCCTCGGCCTGGGCCTCGGCCGCAACGACGGCACGGGCCTGGTCACGGCCGCGGCCGCGGCCACGGGGCGGGCGGGCGTTCTCGGCAGGCTTTTCCTGCCGTTCGGCCTTGTCGGCCCTGGCGGGCTTTTCGGCCCGTTCGGTCTTCTCGGTCTTCTCGTCCTTGCAGATCGGATGTCCTTCGGCAGGGGCGCCTTCCTTGCGCGCCTCTTCCGGAGCGGGCGCGACCGGAGCGGGCACGCTGTCCTCACGGGCGGCAGGGGGCATCTTTTCGGCAGGGCGGCAGGGGGTGTCCTCACGGCCCAGGGACGGGCGTTCCAGCCGGACATCACAGCGCTTCTTGCCGAGGACGCTTTCCACGGCTTCGCGCAGAGCGGCGCGGCGCGCACGGATCTTGGCCTTGCGGGCCCCAACGATACCGAAAATGCCGCTCTTGGCGTCCTGGACTATCTCAATCTCCAGTTTTTCGCGGGCGGCATTGTAATAGCTGCAGGCCTCCTGAATGGCGGCATCCAGATTCTTACCCTGAAACTCTTTGAATCCGTCCATAAACTCTCCCAAAAGGGGCGGCAGCGGGGAGACCCCGCTGCCACCACATATGGACTCTTTTCCGTGTCGCACGACCGCTCACGCGGTCACGAACCGTGACCCTACTGGGCCAGCAGCTTGCTTCTGCGGCCCATCCGCCACTGCTGGGCAATGGACAGGATGTTGTTGACCAGCCAGTACACCACCAGACCGGAGGGGAAGCTCAGGAACAGGGCGGTGAAGATGATGGGCAGGAACATCATGATCTTCTGCTGCGTGGGATCGGTGGCCGGCGGGCTCATCTTCTGCTGCAGGAACATGGTGATGCCCATGATGATGGGCGTGATGTAATAGGGGTCCTTGGAGGACAGGTCAGCCAGCCAGATCAGGTCCGTGCCGGGCAGATAGGTGATGAAGGGCGCGTGGCGCAGCTCGATGGAGGTCAGCAGCGCCTGATACAGGCCGAAGAATACGGGCAACTGCACCAGGATGGGCACACAGCCGCTGGCGGGGTTGACGCCGTAGGTCTTGTACAGGGCCATGACTTCCTTGTTCATGGCTTCCTTGTCGTCCTTATACTTCTCGCGGATGTTGGCCATCATGGGCTGGAGCTTCTTCATCTTTTCCATGGAAGAATAGCTCTTGGCCGTCAGGGGCCAGAACACGGCCTTGATGACGACGGTCAGCATGATGATGGAAAGGCCCCAGTTGTGGGTGTACTGCTGGAAGAATTCCAGCAGCCACAGCAGGCCCTTGGCGATGATGCTGAACATGCCCAGGTTCACGCTGAGGGCCAGCTGGTCGGACACGGCGGTCAGCATCTTGCGTTCCTTGGGCCCCATCCAGTAGGAGACTTCGAGGGTGGTCTCCTGGCCGGGGGCCACCACCACTTCCTTGGGCTCCAGGGCCACACGGTAGACGCTGCCCTGCATGCGCCCCACCATGCGGGCCCCATCGGCATCGGCGGGCATGACGGCGGACAGGAAGTAGGTGCTCATGGGGCCGGCCCAGTAGAGCTTGCCGCTGGCTTCCACGCCTTCCTTGGCCAGTTTGTCGGTGGAGGTCTCTTCGCCCAGCGAACCGTCGTTGTCCCAGGCCACGCGCATGGCGTCGTAGTTGGTGTTGGCGGCGTTGCTGGTATCGGCGGCCACGGTGTAGCGCACGCGCACGCTGCGGGTGTCGGTGCCCAGGGTGGCCAGGCTCACCTTTTCGGAGATCAGGTAATTCTCGGAATTGAAGGTCAGTTCACGGGTCACGCGCAGGTTGTCGACCTCGCCCACCAGACGGACGACGCCCTTGCCACCTTCAGCCACGTTCACACCGCTGTCGGACTCCAGGGCCCACTTGCCGGTGCTCCACGAAGGCTGACCGTTGATGACCAGGCCCAGAGGCGCCACAGCGGCGGTCTGGGGATCGACCATATTGATGCGGGGAGAATCCTCGTCCAGGCCGCTGGTGTACTTCTTGAGCTCGAAGGAGCGCAACACACCGCCGCCGGAATGCAGCACGGCCTTGTACAGGGGGGCGTCCACCGTCACGTCCACGCCGGGAGCGGGAGTGAAGGCAGGCAGGGGCTCGGCCTGGGCCTTCTGCTTGGCTTCGGCTTCAGCCTGGGCCTTCTGGGCCTGCTCGGCCTGGACAGCCTCCATCTTGGCTATCTCGGCCGGGTCGGGTTTGACCACCCAACCCATATAGTCGGCCAGATAGCTCCAGCCGACGACCACGAGCAGACACAGGACAATTGCCATGATAAGATTTTTGCCGTCTTGCATGCGGGGAGGTACTCCATGAAGCAGAGACTACGGGTGACGCCGCGCAGGGGGCACGGGATCATATCCCGAGCCGCCCCAGGGATGGCAGCGGGCCAGACGACGCAAGGCCAGCCAGCCGCCGCGCAATACGCCGTGGGTCATGATGGCTTCCAGGGCGTAGGCGGAACATGTGGGGTAAAAACGACAGGCAGGGGGCAGGACCGGAGAAATGAACAGCTGGTAGAAGCGGATGGGCAGGACGAAGAGACGGCGCAGCATGGCTAGTCCCTGTTCCGGCTGCCGTTGTCCCTGGCCGGGTGCAGGCCCGGCAGGCGCTGCAGCAGCGGCAGCAGCTGGGCGTTGACGCGGTCCTGGCTCAGGCCCGCCGCGCCGGTGTGCTTTTTGGCCACAGCGACGATATCCAGATGTTCGGGCAAAAGTGCCCGGTGCAGGCGAAAGAATTCCCGCAGCAGACGTTTGACCCGGTTGCGCGTGACCGCTTTGCCCACCTTGCGGGATACAGCCATGCCCATACGCGTACAGGCCCCGTTTTCGCGGGGCCGTACAAAAACAAGGAAATGCTCCGTATGGTAACGCCTGCCCCGCTCGTAGCACGCGGAATACTCCGCTTGTTTGCGGATGCGGCTCTGGCGGGGCAGAAAAAGGCGTTCGGCCATGATGGCTCGCTTCTGGGATCGCGGGGCGCAGCCCCCAATCGACTAGGCGCTCAGATGCTTGCGACCCTTGGCGCGACGACGGCGCAGGATGGCGCGGCCGCTGGGGGTGGCCATGCGGGCGCGGAAACCGTGGGTGCGGGCTCTTCTGACTTTACTGGGCTGGTATGTTCTCTTCATTGCTCTAGCTCCTTGCGTGTGGCTGCGGCGACGGACAGCAGGCCAAGTGGCCCGGCGCGAGTTTTGCGCGACATAAGCGGGAAGGCTTGCCCGTGCCCGCAGCACTGTCGCTGCACGGGATACGCCTTGCAGCCTGTAAATTTGAAAGGGTTACATACACGGCATAAGGCCCGCCGTCAAGGCTTGTTCACCATCCCCGGTCGGGACAATGAACAAAAAACTCCGGCGGGACAGCTCCCTGCCTGTCGCCAAAGGCCTTTTGCGCCTTGACAGGATGTGCCTGCGACGGCACAATTTTTTTTCCAATATCACCAAGGAGACCGCATGTCCACGCCAGAACATCTGCTGCCCCCGCCGCCCGCCTGTCCCTGTGTGGTCCTCATCGGCATGGCCGGCGCGGGAAAATCCACTGTGGGCATGGCCCTGGCCCAAATCCTGGGCTGGGCCTTCATGGACGGTGACTATCTTATGGAAGCCCTGTACGCCGACCGCCTGCAGGCCGTCACCGACGCCCTGAGCAAGGAGGCCTTCCTTGATCTGGAAGCCGTGATGCTGGGCTCCATCCGCGTCCAGCGCACGGTCATCGCCACAGGCGGCAGCGCCGTCTACCGGCCACAGGCCATGGCACATCTGGCCGGCCTGGGGCCGGTGGTCTTCCTGGACGTGCCACTGGAGACCATCGAGGAGCGCATCGCCCGCAATCCCGACCGCGGCCTTGCCATCGCCCCGGGGCAGACCCTGGCCGACATTTTTTATGAGCGCGAGGCCCTCTACAACCACTACGCCACCCTGCGCTGTGACGCCCGCCAGAAGACGCCCCAGCAGTGCGCCCGCTGGATCGCCGAGCATTTGCCTCCCCTGCCCGGCCTGCCCACGGCCTGATCCCTTCGCCGCTCCCCGCGGCCATCCTGCAATGACGGCCTCCGCCTTCCTTGGGTGGAGGTTTTTTCATGATCTTTTCCCTGACAGCGCTGGGCCTGCGGTGCCTGCCCTGCCGCTTTCCCCGGCTTCGTCTGCGGCACCTCCTGCATCCCCTCTCTCCGGTCATGCGAACCTGCCCGTGGCCATGCCCACAGGGGGGCTGCTGCCGGCTCCTCCATGACGGCCACCATACAGGTCACGCCCAAGCACCTGCCCCGCCGTGGAGGGACGTACCGTCCATCGGGCAGGCAACAGACGGGAACACTCAGAAAAATGCCCTCCAGGCCCTCCAGGGCAGCCCGTACGGCCCTCGCTGCCCGAGATATGACCTGTGCCGGCCGGAGGACTGTCCGCAGGCCGAAAAAAGCCCCCTTCCCGTGCACAGGGAAGAGGGCTCGTCATCAGGCTGGATGCGCCGGGGCTAGTACTGCCACTTCTTGCCGTCGTAGCGGATCATTTCGTTGAGATTGCGGGTCTTGATCTTTTCGCAGGGAGCGGAAAGGGCACCGCTCTTGCTGGCACCACGGCATTCATAGACCTGCTCGGAATAGCGGATGAAGCCCACATAGCCACGGGCGCCCTTGCGCACTTCGGTGGTCAGGCTGTCGGTATCCACTTCCACATAGGTGGCCACGTATTCCTTGCCCACCTTGCGCACTTCCTTGTGGGCCTTGGAGGGCATCACCGTGCGGGAAGCACGGCCTACCAGGCTCTGACCGGTCTTGTACAGATCGGCTTCCAGTTTGGACTGGGACACGGGGGCCGCCTTGGCCGGAGCCTTTTCAGGGGCTTTGGCGGTCTCGGTGGCGGTTTCTTCAGCAGGGGCGGCCGTGGCCGGGCTGGAGCCCTCGTCCCCGCCGAACAGGGCGCAGCCGCTGCACAGCAGGCTGGTCAGCAGGCTGACTGCCAGGATCTTTTTCATCTGTTATCACTCCTTAATGGAAAACCCGGCGTTTCCGCCGGGTTTCATTCAAAGGGGGAAAGGGGCGTCGTTTAGTCGAAGGAGATCTCCGTACGACGGTTCATGTAACGGCCTTCTTCGCTGTCATTGCTGTACTTGAAGGACTTGCCCTTGCCGATGGCGGTCATGCGGCTGGCGGGCACGCCCTGCTTGGCCAGGTAGCCCTTGACGGCTTCGGCGCGGTTCTTGGACAGCTTGGCGTTGTAGGCATCGGTACCACGGGAGTCGGTCCAGCCGGTCAGCACGATCTTGGTGTTGGGCTTGGACTTGATGAGGCCGGCGGCTTCGTCCAGGATGCCCATGGCCTTGCTGTCCAGGGCATAGGAGTCAAAAGCGAAGTTGACGCCGCGCAGCACGATCACGGTCTCTTCCTGGCAGAACACGGCCAGCACGAAGCGTTCCACTTCGGCGTCGCTGGTGGCCAGGTCTTCAGCGCGAACCAGCACGGAGGCGGGGTTCATGCCGGCGATGGCCTTGACGGTGGCTTCGCCCTGCGGGGTGTCGGCCAGGGAGATCACATGGATGACCATGTTACGCTGGGTGGCGTACACCTGACGGGCCACTTCCACCAGATCCATACCGCGGTTGTTGTCGCCGTCGGTCACCAGGATCAGGGCAGCGCTGCGTTCCATGGAGCTCAGGAAGGGCTCGTAGGTCTGCAGGCCGTCACCCATGTTGGTCATGCGGCCGAAAGTGGAGAAGCCGCTGCGCAGGGTGTTGATACCGCTATCCATGGCGGCGCGGTTCCAGGGGCCCTGTTCGATGATGGTGCCGTTAGGGGCGATGGTATGCAGGCCACCCTTGAAGTCCAGGGCGGGGATAGCGGCGTTGACGCGCTTCAGGGCGATCTTGGCCACTTCGATCTTGTCCTGCTTCATTTTGTCGTTCTTCATCATCATGGAGCCGGAATAGTCCACGACGAAGTCGAAGCTGTTGACCTTCTTGCTGCAGACAGGAGCGGCCACGGCAGCCACGGCGAAGCTCAGAAGAACCGCGGCGGTAAGGGCCAGCAGGCGGAAAGATTTCATGATGCCTCCCAAAAAAGTTATTGTTTTGCCTGCAACATGCCAGGCAATATGCGCCATTTGCCTTTCCTGTCATTGGAAAGGGTATTGACACCTTTACAAGGTAGCTTTTTTCGCAGCAAAGGGCAAGCATTCTTTCTTTCAATATCTTCCGTACAACGCTCCCCGGCAAGGCGCGCGCCGGCCCGGCAGTTCCCCTCACCTGCCGGGGATGCCCGGTGGCTGGACAGTCGGGCCCGCCTGTAGCATACTGAATAGATACAAAAGGATGGGTTATGCCAGCACTCGATTTTTCCAAATGGAGCCCCGGCGGCAATACGACGCTCTTTTTCCCTGCCGCGGGCCTGGATGCGGCCCGGCAGGCGGAGCTGGCCCGGCAGGCCATGCGTCCTGACAGCCTTGGGGCCGAACAGGCCGGTTTCGTCGCTGTGGATGAGCGCCGCCTGCGCATGGCGGGCGGTGAGTTCTGCGTCAATGCCACACGGGCCTTCGGCGCCCTGCTGGCCTTCCGCGAGAGCGCCTCGCCCGAGGCCACGCTCCAGGGCATCGCCCGCCAGAAGCTGACCAACGAGCATCGCTACGAAGTGCAGGTCTCCGGCTGGCAGACCCCCATCCGGCTCCAGGTACGCGGCACCTCCCCCCACTGGCAGGTGCGCGCCGAGCTGCAACTGCCGCCCTGCCCCATCGCCCACCCGGAACAGGGCATCCATCTGGTGCGCCTGCCCGGCATCTGCCATCTGCTGCTGGACGGCGAGATCCACATGCAGCCCGAGGACTGCATCGCCGCCTCGCGCATGCTGCGCCGCCAGTACGGCATGACCGGCGAAGTGGCCAGCGGCGTCATCTGGTGGGGCCGCCGCGCGGGCCTGCTGGACATGCTGCCCGTGGTCCATGTGCGCGATGCCCATACCACCTGCATCGAGAACGCCTGCGGCTCCGGCGCCCTGGCCCTGGCCCTGCTGCTGGCCGCCAAGGGCAACCGCAAGCCTCTGGACATCATGCAGCCCGGCGGCAGCTCCCTGCATGTCCACATCCCCGATGATGACCAGGGCAAAGCCTTCATCGACGGCCCTGTGGACCTCGTGGCCCGCGGCCGCGTCTGGCTGCCGGACGCGCAGGCCTGATGTTTTCGGGCGGCCGCCTGCCGGGCTCGCGTCCGGCCCTCGCGGCTGCCCTTTTTTGCGCGCATCGCGCGCCCTGTCCCCGCTCCTTTCCAAGCAGAGATACATGAAACAGCAGAACCTCCTCCCCGGCATCAGCCTGCCCGCTCCCCGTCCTTCCCGCCCGTCCGACACTCCGCCGGCGCCGTCCCCGGCCGCTCCGGCCGTGCCCGATACGGATGTCTGGTCCCCGCAGGAGAGCCTGCTGCACTCCGCCTTCGTCTTCGAGCCTGCCGGCACGGCGGCCGGGCCTGTCCTGATCCTGGGCCTGGACTGCGCCCTGCCCCCGCGCGAGGGCCTTTCCCCCGCCCGTCTGCGCCTCATCGAACAGGCCGACGTCCTGTGCGGCGGCCGTCGTCTGCTGGCGGCCTTCGACGACATCCCAGCCCGGAAACTGCCTCTGACCGCACCACTGGAACCGGTGCTGGCCCGCATCAGCCATCTGCGCGCCGGCGGCAAACACGTGGTGGTGCTGGCCGACGGCGACCCCCTGTTCTACGGCATCGGTACCACGCTCCTGCGCCAGCTGGGCCCCGAAGCCGTGCGCATCCTGCCCGGGGTCAGTTCCCTGCAGCAGGCCTGTGCCCGTCTGGGCCTGCCCTGGCATGACGTCATCTGCCTTTCCCTGCACGGCCGCGACGATCTGACGCCCCTCCATGCCGCCGTCCACCGGCAGCGCCCCATCAGCCTGCTCACCGATGCCCGCATGACGCCCGACCTGCTGGCCCGCCACCTGCTGGACAGGGGCGTGGACTGGTTCGCCATGCATGTGTTCGAGGCCATGGGGACCGACAGGGAAGCGGAACATCACCTTGCTCTGGAAGAAGCCGCCGCCGCCAGCTTCGGCGCTGTCTGTACCGTCCTGCTGACGCCTGCGGGCGAGATGCGCCGTCCGCATCCCGGCCTGCTGCCCGCCGAGCTGCGTCACGAAGACGGCCTGCTGACCAAGCCCGCCGTGCGTGCCGCCGCCCTGGCCCTGCTGCGGCCCGGGCCCCGGCATACGGTCTGGGATCTGGGCGCCGGTTCCGGCTCCGTGGCTTTGGAGGCTGCCTGTCTGGCCCACGAGGGCCGCGTGGTGGCCGTGGAACGGGCCCCTTCCCGTGCCATGGACATCCAGGAGAACCGCCGCCGCTTCGGGGCCGCCTTGGTGGATGTCTGTCTGGGCACAGTGCCCCAGTGCCTGCCGCGCCTGCCCGACCCGCACCGGGTCTTCATCGGCGGCGGGCTTTCCGGCGACGGGGCCCGCAACCTGCTGGAACAGGTCTGCCGTCGTCTGCTGCCCGGCGGACGGCTGGTGGTGAGCTGCATCCTGCTGGATACGCTGGCCCGCTGCCGCGCCTTTTTCGAGGCCCTGGGCTGGCCCGCCGAAGTGACGCAGGTACAGTCCGCCCATTCCCGGCCGCTGGGGCAGGACATCTTCCTGGCCGCCGCCAACCCCGTCTTCCTGCTGGCCGTGGACAAGCCCGGGCAGGAAGGGGACGAAGGCTAGGGAAAGTTGGGAGCGCATCACTACAGGAGGGGGAGGAGACGCTCGCGTTGCTGCCGATGCCCGTAGATTCCTGCATCGCGACGGGCATGTCCTTCCGGGCCGTCTCCAGTCGCATCGTGCGGGGAAAAGTCCCCTCCCTCCGCATGCATCCCACGCCCTCAAAAAACGCTCTTGGGGCAGATGGAGGGGAGGAGGGAGGCGGCAGGCGTCCCTCTGGACGCCAGTCCCCGGCATGACATCGCAGGGACGCGGGATGGCGATGCCACGCCCCGCCCACTGGAGGAAACTATGGAAAAGCAGCCAGGCATGGTCAGTTTCGTCGGCGCGGGCCCCGGTGACCCGGAACTGCTCACCCTCAAGGGGAAACGTCTCATCGAAGAGGCCGCCCTGCTGCTCTACGCCGGTTCCATGATCCCGCCCGCCCTGCTGGATCTGGCCTCGCCCCGGGCCAGCGTCATCGACGCCGCCCCGCTGGATCTGGAAGAATGCCATTCCCTCATGCTCCAGTTCGCCCGCGCCGGTCAGCCCGTGGTGCATCTGCACACCGGCGACCCTGCCGTCTACAGCGCCCTGCGCGAGCAGCTGGCCCTGCTGGACAGGGACGGCATCCCCTGGCAGGTGGTGCCCGGCATCACGGCCGCCAGCGCCGCCGCTGCCGCTGCCGGATGCAGCTTCACCGTTCCCGGCGCCACCCAGAGCCTGATCATGACCCGCATGCCCGGCCGCACGCCCATGCCCGAACAGGAGGCCCTGCGCCATCTGGCCAGACACGGCACCACGCTGGCCGTCTACCTTTCCGCCATGCAGGCCCGCGCCATGCAGGAAGAACTGGAACAGTCCCTGCCCGCCACCACGCCCGTCATCTGCGCCTTCCGCCTGGGCTGGCCTGACCAGAAGCTCATCCGCACCCGCCTCGACCTGCTGGCCGGGACCATCGAAAAGAACGGCCTCTCCCGCCAGACCGTGGTCCTCGTCCTGCCCGGTGAAGGAGAAGACGCCCCGGCGCCGCGTACCTGCGGCCCGCATACCGACCACGATTGATGCGATCCGGGAAAGCGTCCTGGGGCCTTTCCCGGATCATTCCTCTCTTAGTCTTCCTCCCCATCTGTCACCAGCCAGGCACGGCAGCGTGCTATGGCCGCGTCCCTGCCCAGCCTGCGCGCTTCTTCCAGAATACTTTTCATCTGGGGCGAGATTACGCCCTCTCTCCAGCCTATGCGCTGATTCGGAACAATATAGTCATACAAGTCCCGATAGTTTTTTATAGTATGCGGATTCATACCTAAACAGTTACCATACAGCCGCAAAACTTCCATTAAAGTTTTAGTCTTTTCAAAAAAGCATTTATGGTCATACAAGGACAGACAAGCTGCAACAAAATACCCTTTTTCTCTTTGTTGATCAGAATAATAAGTAGACATTGAAATCTCCTTTTTCTTTAAGTATAAAACACAAAGTCAGAAAGCTGTCAACTCAATATTTTTCCAATAATATAAAACGTCATCCTTATAAAAATTTTTACAATGTAAAATTTTACCTTGCTCATTTTTATATTACTTGCATTTTACCATCTAAAAGCATCATCAAGTCATAAGCAGTTTTTACGCCTGTGCTCCCAAAGATAAGCGGCGCCCCCCTTTTCACAATCCCTCATTTCATACCGCAACGCTTGCAAGCGGCAAAAACCTTGGGTAAGCTGGCACTTTCCATTATCCCGCAGCAGGAGTGCAGGAACATCATGCCAACCCCCATTCTGGAAAAAGAAAGCCTCATCCCGGGCAAGACCAGCAAACTGGTGCTGCATGCGCCGGCCATTGCCGGCCACGCCCGGCCCGGTCATTTCGTCATGCTGCGCATGAGCCCCACGGGCGAGCGCATCCCCCTGACCATCGCCGATACGGATGCCGAAAAGGGCACCATCACCATCGTCTATCTGGTCATGGGCAAGAGCACGGCCATCCTTGAGGACCTCAAGGCCGGCGACGAGATCCTGGACGTTTGCGGCCCCCTGGGCAAGCCCACCCACATCGAGAAAAAAGGCACCGTCATCTGTGTGGGCGGCGGCACCGGCATCGCCGCCATGCACCACATCGCCAAGGGACATTCGCGCATCGGCAACAAGGTCGTGGGCATCATCGGCGCCCGCAACAAGGACCTGCTCCTGTTCGAAAAGGAACTGGCCAGCTTCGTTGACGAGCTGCTCATCTCCACTGACGACGGCAGCTACGGCCACAAGGGCCTGGTCACCGACCTGCTCCGCGACCGTCTGGAATCCGACAAGGACGTCTTCGAAGTGGTGGCCGTGGGGCCCGTGCCCATGATGGCCGCCGTGGCCAACACCACCCGTCCCTACGGCGTGCGCACCACCGTCAGCCTCAACCCCATCATGGTGGACGGCATCGGCATGTGCGGCGCCTGCCGCGTGACCGTGGACGGCAAGACCAAGTTCGCCTGTGTGGACGGCCCCGAATTCGACGGCCACAAGGTGGACTTCGACGAACTGCGCCGCCGTCTGGGCGCCTACCGCGATCAGGAAAAGGTCTCCATCGACCAGTACAGGAGCACCCATGGAAACTAAGCCCAAAAAGACCATTGCTCCGCGCGTGGACATGCCCTGCCAGCCCGCGGACGTGCGCGCCCACAATTTCGACGAAGTGGCCACCGGCTACACCAAAGAGATGGCCCTGCAAGAAGCCTCCCGCTGCCTGCAGTGCAAAAAGCCCCTCTGCATGAAGGGCTGCCCCGTGGAAGTGCCCATCCGCGACTTCATCGGTGAAGTGGCCCGCGGCAACTTCGACGCCGCCTACCGCATCATCAAGACCACCAACAGCCTGCCTGCCGTGTGCGGCCGCGTCTGCCCGCAGGAACACCAGTGCGAAGGCAAGTGCATCCTCAACGCCAAGGGCCAGCCCATCGCCATCGGCCGCCTGGAACGCTTCGTGGCCGACACCTACATCGCCACCAGCGCCTGTGAACAGGTGACCGGCACCAATTCCTGTGCCATGCCCGTCAAGGGCAAGAAGGTGGCCTGCATCGGCTCCGGTCCTTCCTCCCTGACCTGCGCGGGCGTCTGTGCCGCCAGCGGCCTCAAGGTGGACGTGTTCGAGGCCCTGCACGAGCCCGGCGGCGTGCTCATCTACGGCATCCCCTCCTTCCGTCTGCCCAAGAACGTGGTGGCCACCGAAGTGGACGGCCTGCGCCGTTCCGGCGTGGACTTCCACCTCAACAGCGTGGGCGGCCGCACCTTCACCGTGGACGAACTGCGCAAGGAATATGACGAGCGTGCACTTGCTCTGCGCGCACTGCACCACAGCGCTGCCGACATAGCCGGAAAGAAACTAGATGCGAAGAGCGTCGAGTAGG
>JABLTQ010020586.1_pt1 | contig 13370 bp, 9 predicted proteins | sample 7160101 | NCBI WGS metagenome assembly JABLTQ01 (sample SAMN14651228, study PRJNA627086) | human gut metagenome | isolation source: feces | host: Homo sapiens
AAGTTTACAAGGAATTGGAACGTCTGCTGAAACTATCCGGCATAAATATGAGTGTGGACAAGGTGCTCGAACTTGCTAAAACTATAGTGACTATACAGATTACATTGCCTCAGAACAAGCAGACAATCAACAGAACTATGCTGATGAAACGCCATCAACGCATTGCGCCATTGTTCACAGATGAATTTTGGGTGACACGTTGACGAAGTCAGGGCGGAATAAAGGGATGTCCTCCGGACGATTTTTCATCCCCGCAAACAAATAAGACCCATGCCGCGCACGGCACAGCATGGGTAGTCAGACGCACAAAAAAAGCGGTCTGTCCACCAACAACAGCAGACAGACCGCAGACAAAAGATTGCCATCTCAGGCGCTATTCATAAATCTCCTCCAACTTCTTTTGCAACTGGGCACCCCGCAAACCGGAAGCCACAATCTTTCCATCCGGCCCTATCAAGAGTGTCGCCGGTATGGCACGTATGTCATAGAGCTGGGCAGCTTCACTCTTCCAAGCCTTCAAGTCTGAAAGCTGGGGCCAAGTCATGCCCATCTGCTCCACAGCCTTTGTCCAATCCTCTTTATTGGTATCGAAGGAGACACCTACAATCTCGAATCCTTTCGGATGATATTTCTCATAGAGCGACTTCACCAAGGGCATTTCCTGCCGGCACGGCCCGCACCAGCTGGCCCAGAAATCGACCAGCACGTAATGCCCCTTGCCTGCATAGTCAGACAACTTCCGCGACACCCCCTGCATGTCAGCCAATGCAAAGTCCGTGAAAGCCGCTCCAGCAGCTTTCCGCTTCGCACCCTCAAGCTTGTGGAAGGTCGACTTCAACAATGCATTTTGCTTGTAGGGATAGTCACGCAGATACGTATCCAGAAAATCCATGCCCAAGACATCGTCATAGTTGAAGATGAAATAAGCCGGGATAAGATTGTCCTTGTTGTCCAGGATACCCTGCCGCAGGGCATGCATCTGACGCGCCGAGACATCCTCCCATTCCTTGTCCAAACGTTTCCCGATGGAGTCAGGCAACTGTCCACCATACTTTTCGGCCAGCGTCGTAGCCTCCTGCTGGATGCGGCGTTGGTCCACCCCGCCCTGATTGATGGCGTCCGTGATGGCCGCCATGCAGGCATTGACATCCGAACCTTCGACCTTCACGCCGCGGTCGAGCACCACCTGAAGAGGAGTCTCGTCGAGGACAAATGCTGCCACGACATTATAACCGGTCGCCGTCCCGCAGATGGAGGCCAATTTCGGCAACGTAGCCGTGCCCTTGAGGACATACGTCCCGTTCTCACAAGCGGCGCTGTCCAACACCGCGCGGTCTTCAATCGAAAACAGATAGACCTTCTCCGGCTTAAAGCCGTTAGCCTCCTGCTTGTTGACGAAAGTCACTTGGTAGCCGGTCTGGGCTTTCAGCAAGCAGCCGGCCGCCAAGACCATTGATGTCAATATGCTTCTTTTGATATTCATAGCTTTGAAATGGTATGGTCCTTAATTATTGAAACTGTCACAACCTGGAGAACGGAGTCCTAACTGACGAACATTGAGCACCTTTCCTCCTACATTGCCTTTATACAGCAACCGCGGGAAATCATACGAGGTAATGTCATAGACGAGCACATCGCCATTTTCACAACCAACGAACAGCTGATCGCAGTTATAGACAGCAAGACTAATCGAAGTAATCGGTGAGGTCACTTCCGTCAAAGGCATCGTACGATACTTGACGCCAATCGACAAGCCAGAACCGTCATACAAGAAATAACGGACTTCATTGCCTTTAGTGAAAAATATGGTACGTGCAACCACCTTGCAAGTTGCCGGCGTACGATTACTTCCGCTGGAAAGAATGCACGACGAGGAATCCAGCAACTCGGGAATCGGCATATCAGCATATCCAAAATGAAAAGCACCAGTATTTAATCCAAGCCCTTTCATAAAGACTGCAAAGTGTCTAAGCTGAGTAGTCGCTACGCCCGGTTCATTATAGAGGCAAACGAAAACCATATTTCCACCCAGCAAACTGGGGTAATACCTGTGAGGACCGATGTAAAGGATTTCAGTTCCCTCCGGGAAACAGTTCACTGGAGCACCATAAGCCGGCGTACCTGATAATGGTACAATTATAGGACGGAACACACTCGTATAGTCCTCGCCGACCTGCGTCATCTCCACACTGGCAATCATGACACGACGGTTTTTCTCGTCGTAACAAGGAATCATTTCATTGTAGTTGGTGTTCCAAAATTTCGTAACTTTATAGCCTTTCTCATCCACAAAATACGGTTCAGTCAGGTATTTGCCTCCCAAGTAATTCCCGGACATAAGACGGCAGTAAAGTTGTCCGTCGGCCGTGGCCAGGAACGTTGCAGGCTGGCGATTTTCTGTCGCGTCGTAATCGGCCCGGGCCACGAGCTGGAAGTTGGCAGGCGTGCCATCCAAGAACTCGTCCCCTTCAATCTTGCCATATAAAGACATGTCCTCGGCGTCCAGTTGAAACCCGCCCTCATTGGTAATCACGGTAATGGAACCGTTCTGACCGACATGTCTGTCATACGCCCAATTCATAGTCAGCGGTTTGCCGGGAATGGAACTTCCGTCATTGCTTTCTGCATAAGCATCCTGAACAAGGTCGTACTCAGAGACGAGTTGGCCATTTTCCGACTTCGAGTATTCACGAACGACAGACACACGAGCCTTGCCGTTGTCATCCACCAGCAGAACCCAGTTGCCTTCTGAATATTTCGGATTAAACCACACCAAGATGTTAGCCATGTACTTCACACCGGTGTTCTTTTCCACGATATTGAACGTTCCGAAAGTACCCATAGCACCCGAACACTCCGTAACACCGGCTTTTTCCATCAATTCATACGTGCTCATGGTCACCTGGAGTCCCTCGGCCACAGGTTTTCCATTGAGAATCCACTCGTAGGTCACATTCTCGGCCCGTGTCAATGAATCGGTGTCCCATGTAAAAAGCCCCTTTCCATCCAATGTTACATCATATCCCTGATAGGCATAGTATCGGGATGGTTGTGTATTGTCGACCAGCCAGCGAGGAGGATTCATTTCGCGGTAGTCATAATTGCCTTCATCTTCAAAACAAGCTGTCAAGACCAGCAAGCTTGCCAGCAAACTATATACAAGTTTATTCATAATCTTCATTATCTTTAGTTTGTAACTTATCTTATAGCGGCACATCTATCAAAATACCATCTTCGTAAGTCGGATTCATAATCAGCCATTCCTTGAATTTCATAACCAACTTGCGCGCCAAGTCGGGCTGCTCTTTGATTACATTTTCATTCAAGTCTTCAGCACCCTCAACATTCTCCAGGAAGAGTTTATACTTCAACGGAGAGTATTTGCCGAGCAGGTAAGTTTCCACCTCCTCATTCCACCACAACGGACGAACCGGCTCTTTGGAAACCCAGATGATGGCCCGTGAGCGTTCATATTGTCCGACTTTCATCTCTTCAGTCGGCACGATTTCCAGCACCAGACGGTAGCCACCGTCCACCTCATCCAAGTGTGGCGTGCGGTTAAACTGAATATGAATGGTGTCCTGCATACTGGTGGCATTGTCCGGCACAGGCATTGCACGGAATATGTACTCATCTTCCAAGGTGTAGTCTTCAGGAAGAGCAGTCGTCAGTTCGTCCACGACGCGCAAACGGAAAGGCGTGTCTTTCTCCACCTTACGCCCGGCCAACACGACAATCAAATCAGCTTGCTGGTGCATGTCGGTCGGATGGTTGAAGTAGAAGGTGATTAATGTGGAGTCGGCTGTTTCCGTTCCCGCGATGGCGTCGCGCCAGAACTTCTCAAAATAGACCATGCGTTCCTCGCCAAACACCATGATATCTTGTTCCTCACAAGCCGTCATCAGGAATCCTCCGATGACAGCTATCAAAAGCGTTAGTTTTCTTATCATGACTTTACAGTTTGTTTATATTACATATTTTGATTATCAGGAATAGGCAACATGTATTCCGATTTGTTCAACTTGCGGCTTGTGTTGCCAATCTTCACTTTTGCTCCCAAACGCTTGTATAGGTAGAACAGCTGTCCCTCCGAAATCCATTCGCGCTGGGCGTCGCGAATCATGTCTTGCAAGAATTGGTCCAAGTCGTTCCTCTCCTGCAATGACGTGTCAAGCCCTCTGGCACTACGGATGGTGTTCAATATGTTGTAGGCTTCGGTAAAATTACCCTGACGCGCATAATGCTCGGCCATGATGTAGCGGATTTCCGTAGCACGAATAATCGGCAATGTCTGTACGTTTTTCGTGCGGATGCTTTCATCTTCGCTGCAATACCACTTGGTGGAAACCCGATAATCACTGTTCCAAGCAAATACATTATAGTCTGGAGCAAACAGCAAGAATCTGGCACGAAAATCTTTATCCCTTTCATCGGTGCCGTCCGTTGATTTGAATATATCTTGCCCTCCCAGGTCAACAACGAACCAGCTGGGATTTCCTCCTTGTTCGTCCGAACGCTTTTGGAAAAACGTTCCCAAGCCGTAATCGATGTAAGCGTCCTCGTTGTACAACGCAAATATCAAGTTGGAGACAATCTTCAAGTCGGTCCTTGATTCATTGTTCTCAGCAGAATTCATTATTGTCCAATCATCAGGAGTAAACATCATATAAAGCATATTGTTGGCTCCAGCAGCCTTGAAGTTCATCACCTGCTCTGCACATTCAAAAGCCAAATCGTCTTCACCCATATATTGATAAACACGAGCCAGCAAGGCAGTTATGGCATAGTAATTCAAACGATAACCCCGCTCCAAGAAGAAGTCGTCCACGCTCGCACCCTCATCTGCAGCGCCTTCCATACCATACTCCAATTGATTATAGAAACGAGCGTTAGCCGTAGCATTGGCACTCAATCCAAGAGCTGTCGTATCGATACGCGCCGTCAAACGTTGTGCTTCCTTGAAGTCAGCCACGACCTTTTCCAAGAATGGTTTTACTTCGATGGCTTCCGGCTGGATGTTGGGATATACATCCACGTAGGGTAAATATTTACCTGTTTCATTTTCGATGGGAGCAGGAGCAAACAGTCTGCACAAGTCAAAGTGCATCAAGGCACGGCAGGCATAAGCCTCTCCCAAAATCATGTCGCGCTCCAGCTCGCCTTCGGCAAACTTGTTCGGGTCCTCATCCTTGATGTTTTGAATCAGATTGTTGGCATTGGCGATGGCATTATAACCGTCCTTCCAGATGGCATCAATCGTCTCACGCAGGTCCACATTATAATAATTAAAATCACGTGCTTCCCGATAAATGGTATTGACACTCGTCCCACTGGAAGACATCCAGTCCCAAGTATATTGCTGAGAGATACAGTCAACAATGCCAAACTGCAATTCTACCCCATAAAGGTTCTTGGAAGTCATTGCCTTGTACACACCGCTCAACATCGTGCGATAGCCGTCGCCTGTTTCAGTCAGCTTGTCATTCGTGGCTTGTCCTTCAGGTTCAATATCCAGCCAGTCGGAACAAGCCGTCATGGCAAACAAGGACAGCAGTAAGTATATGCTTGTATATATTTTCTTCATAAGATGTTATTTTTAAAAGCCGAGGCTCAGAGTAAAACTATAGTTCTTTGCATACGGATAACTTGTACCACGTTCTTCACGGATAGTCGACCAGCGCGCCAAGTCATTGGCGTTAAAACGCAAGCCTAAAGACGAAAGATGTAACCGCGACACAAGCTTCTGATCGAAATCGTAACCAATCGAAAGGCTGCTGAACGACAAATAGTCATTGTCCTGCACGAAACGCGATGTGGGCTGCGTCTCTACATCAGACTTCATATCATAATACGGAGCTAAATCACCAGGACGTTGCCAGCGCTGGGTCAGCACACGGCGGTCAACGTTGCTATTCTCGATGTCAGCTTCTTCCACCTTGGAAAGCAGCGTCTCATTGTAGTCCTGTCCGCCCCACTGGTAAAGGAACGTCGTATTCAGATAGAATCCTTTCCAACCGATATTGATACCAAACGAACCCTGTGCTTTCGGGCTTTTATCACCACACACTACAATGTCGGCCGAGTTCCATGTATGCGTGACAGAGCCATCGCGCTTGCGGAACATTTCCTTACCGGTCGAAGGGTCAATACCCAAAGAAGGAACGGCATAGATGGCAGTCGTCGACGCTCCTACATAATATTGTGTCAGCGGCACAAACTTCAAATCTGCATATTCTTCGTTGTCAGCATTCTCTCCACGGCCGGCATAGAAATCTTGCACTCTTTGATTGTAGGCTGCAGCATCTTGCCCCAATTCTGTGATACGGTTTTTATTTGCAGCCATCATGAAGTTCAAGGCTACTGTCCAATCTTTATCTTGATAAGGCACCACATTCACTTTCACTTCATAGCCCTTGTTGAGGATGGTTCCGGCATTGGTGTAGAACGTTTCAAAACCGGACGAAGTACGGATATTCAACTGAGAAAGCTGGTCGGTAGTCTCCTTGCGGTAGTAGTTTGCCTCAATAGACAAACGACGCTTGAACATCTCCAACGTAATACCAAAATCCCACGTACCAGTCTTCTCCCAAGTCAATGCCGGGTTTCCAAGAGCTATCAACGTATTGGCCGGAGTGGACGTATACCAGTCATCGGATGTCTGGTAAGTGGAAACAGCGGCATAGGAAGGGAAGCTCACATTTCCTGTCACACCGTATGTCCCACGCAAACGCAGCGTGTTGATAATCGGGTTGTTTCTCAGGAACTCATAATTATGGATGTTGATACCAAGTCCGACCGACCAGAACGGAGCAAAACGATCGTCGCGTCCAAACTTGGACGAACCATCCATACGAAACGAGAAGTCGGCCAAATAGATGTCGTCATACGAATAGTTCACCGCACCTAAAAGACCCACCAGACGGTCTTCACTTTCTGACACTGAAGCCTTGTCCGGCTGGTCAGCGGCATAAGCCGGCGAATGCAAATTGCTCAACTGAAATCCTTTATAAAGGATATTCGTATTGGTACCTTTACTTGCCTGCGCATTCAAACCTGCCGTCGCATTGATGAAGTGCTTTTTGATGGCTTTGTTGTAATAAAACAACGCATTCACGTTCCACGTATAAGAAGTGCTACCCGTTGTCTGGAGCGTTCCTTTCTCCTTACTCGAAACGCTCGCAAAGCTTGGATCTTTAGGGTCTACGTAAGTCTCTGCGTTTGAATCCGTGCGCGTGACGGAAAACGAGCCTTTGAAAAAGAATTCTTTCGTGAAATAAAGATTAATCATCAAATTATCTGTCAAGTCGCTCAGCGTGGTACGTCCCGAATAACTGCCCAAACTACGAACTTGATAGAGCGGATTGGCTATATTGTTTGAAGATTTCAGTGTCTCCAGCAAATTACCATCGTTGTCATATGGAGCGTAATAAGGCTTCAGGAGAGTATACCTGGAAAATTCACCCCAAGGCGAGTTTTCCGACCGTGTTACCGTATAGCTCACAGAGTTCATCACCTGCAACCATTCGTTGTAACGATAGTCCAACGTCAAGCCCACGCCATACACATCACGATAAGAATCCTTCATCGCACCATTGTGCGTATTATAGTTCAAATCAACACTGTAACGGATGGACTCCACACCACCTGACAGGTTCATGCTATGCGTCTGGTTGAACACATTGCGCACGGGCTGGGCCAGCCAGTCCGTCTCCACGCCGCGGCGCACTTCGTTCATCAATTCGTTGTAGCGGATGTCATGCAAAATTTGCTCTCCCGGGTCATCTCCCGTAAAAAGACCCGCAGCCCGTTCCACCTGCAACATCTCCTCGGCATTACAAAGGTTATAGTCCGAAAGGTCAGGAAACTCCATTCCGCCTGTGAAGTTGTATGTCACGCGCAGTTCGCCCGGCTTCGGAGCGACGGTCGTCACCACGATGACGCCATTGGCAGCACGCGAACCGTAAAGGGCCGTAGCGGCAGCATCCTTCAGGATGGTCATGCTCTCGATGCGGTTGATGTCCATATCGTAGATTTTCTGCACGCTCACCTCAAAGCCGTCGAGGATGAAGATGGGAAGGTTCGGGTTGTCCGCCAGATTCGTACGTTGCGAGCGGCGTGCCGACTCCACGTCAAGGCCGCGGTTCATACCGATACTGCTCTCGCCGCGGATGGTAAACTCCGGCAAGTTGTTCGGGTCAGAACCCCAGAGATTGGCTTCCTTCAGACGGAAGGATGGTTCGAAAGCTTGCAGAGCGGCGATGGCATTCTTATTGTTCGTCTTCAGGAGCTGGTCTTTCGTCACCACGGTGGCATTTCCCGTGAAGGCATTCTTCTTCAACTGCTGGTAACCGGTCACGACCACCTCGTCCATCATCTCCGCATTTTCCTCCATCGTCACATTGACGTTGGTGCGTTTGCCCACACGTTCTTCCACGTTTTTCATGCCTATCATGGAAAACAACAAGGTGTGGCCCTCTGCCGGCATATCCAGCGAATAGTTTCCGTCAAGGTCAGTAGCCGTGCCTGTCTTTGTGCCTTTCACCAAGATTGACACGCCGGGAAGCGGATTGCCCGCTGCGTCGACCACCTGGCCGCGGACCGTTTTCTTGCTTTGTTCGGCTGCTGCCGGCACACCTTTCTTGGGCACGATGTAGACGAACTTGCCCTTGATGGAGTACGTCAAGGGCAGTCCCTCCAAAAGTTGCTTCAGCACGGTCTCGATGTCGCCAGCCTGCACCTTGCGGGTCACCTGCAATCCTTTCACGTCGTCATGACTGAACATGAATTTGTAGTCGGTGCTCTTTTCCAACTGGCGGAACACTTGAGACAACGGTTTTTGAGTCACCTCCAGCCGAATCTCTTCTTTTCTCTCTTGCGCCTGCGACTCCGTCGTCGGCAACAGCGTGAGACTGGCCAGCAACAGGAAACTATAACGCAGACGATGTTTCAATGAAATAGGTTTCATGCCTTTTACTTTAATTAAACAAGTTTTCCCCAATTAAAAACAAATGTTGTTTTAATTAATAGACGAACAAGCGTTTCAATCGGGCACGGTTGTTTGGAAGAAATTTCAGCAAGAGAGTGAAAAAAGAGCGTATTCGGACAACAAAAGTCGTCCATTGAAGTACAAACCCGGCTATAAAGTGTTAAAAAGAATCTTTTTCACGTCGCCGAAAGGCGAATGAGGATGTACGAGAGGAGATTTTAAACAAAAAGACACGGAGGCACAGAGATTTTATGCTATGAGTTCACGACATATTCTCTCTGTGCCTCCGTGTTTCTGTGTTTTGAAAGACTGCGCTTTGACACAGCGGCACTCAGTCGATATGGACAACACCGTTTTCAAACCGGGCGCGGACTTTCTGCATGAGGTTCAGTTGGTTCAAGGCCGATTCGATGCCGTCGCTGCGCTTGCAGAAATAATGCAGGCGGAGCAACATGGCCTGGGGATTGTCGAACACGACATCGACATTGTACCAACGCCCTATCTGCTGCATGATTTCGGACAAGGGCGTGTCGTCGAAGAAGAAATAACCCTCTTTCCAATAGACATAAATGTCCGTGTCCACCCTGTGGATGTCAAACGAACCGTCGTCATTCAGGCTCACATCTTCACCCGGCTTCACACGCACATAGTCGCCGCCGCCCGTGCCGCACACCTCCACGCTGCCCTTGACGAGCGTCAGGTGGGAGCGTGTGCCGGAATGGTCGCTCAGATTGAATTCCGTCCCCAGCACGCGCACCTGCATACGGTCGGTCTCCACGACGAAGGGGATGCCGCCGGCCTTTCGCGACACCTGGAAATAGGCCTCGCCTCGCAGGCTGACTTTGCGCTCGCCGTTACCGAACCGCGCGGGATATTGCAGGCGGCTGCGCTCGTTGAGCCAGACCACTGTCCCGTCAGCAAGAATCAGCTTGAAGTCCTTTCCCGAAGGCGTGGACAAGGTGTGAAGTTCATCAGGGACGGTCTTGTTGTCAGCAGCATAAGCCAGCGTCATCGTGTCCCGGCGGGATGCCACGCCCTGAAGCGCGGACAGCTGCTTGTCGTCTGTCACGTCAAGAGCCAACGCTCCGTCGCCCGTCTCCAGGATGACATCGCGGGGCGCATCCGTAGACTGGTAGACCATCACGGCTTCCGGCTTGTCCAGATAGCCGGCCCACCACAGTCCGGCCACCACGAGCACCGCGGCAGCGGCCGCACCTGCCAGGCTGCCCAGCCAGAACTGCCGCCGCGGACGTCCTCCACGAGGCCTGTTGCGCTTCTCGAAACGCTCCCACTCCGCCCCGACATCCGGCTTTGCCGCAGCCCGCCGCCCCATCGCGTTCTTATACTTATAGAGGAGCTTGCAGGCTTCCAGCGTCTCAGGGTCGTCCATCTGCCGCTTGATGTCTTCGGGCGACTCGTCCCCCGTCTGTTCCATCAGATGAAGAGCCTTTTCCAACGATTCGGATATTTCTTGTAGTTCTTTTTTATCTCTTGAATCCATAGTCATAGTTGTTTTTCATTTAATAAGACGTTAAGGCAGAAGAAATGGCTACCTCTTTTCTGTTTTTTTAAGCATTCCGTCGCGCAGGACCTTCAAAGCCTTGATGATGTGCTTCTTCACCGTGCTGGTGCTTATCGACTTTTCCTCGGCCACTTCCTTATATTTCTTCTTTTCCAGAAAACACCCTTCCAACACCTGGCGCGTCAACGGCGGGAGCTTGTCCAATATCTTGTAGACCTCGGACATCGTGTCTTCTTCATCACTGTATTCATCCCATTCTTCGGCAAACATGCTGGTGTAAAAGTCCACATATTTTTTCTTCACCTCTTGTTTCCGCAGGCTGTCGATGCATTTGTTGCGCACGGCGGAATACATGTAAGCCTTCCAATTCCTGACATTCTCCTCCCTATGATTGTGCCACACATACTCGAAGCAGTCGCCGACGATGTCCTTGCTCGCTTCTTCGTCTTCCAGCATGTTGTAGGCCAAATAATAGAAGGTCATATAAGACTCCTTGTAGAATTGCTCAAAAGCAACCATATCGTTCAACAATTTTCTCTTTACGGGTTCCGTTCTTTTTCTTTTTGCGGTACAAGATAACACAATTATTTCAAATTTGCCAAAAAGCATGAAAAAACATGTCATTTCAAGCCCCGCGTCCCACGCCTCTTAACAGCGTCCGGGAGCGGAAAGGAGGGTAAGCGACCACGGAGTCCTTTCCGCTCACGGGCGGAAAGGAGGCCGCCCGCGGGCCGGATGAAGGGTGCTCAAGCGAAAGGAAAAGGCCTCGCCGACGGGAAAACAACAGATTGGAGTACAAGGCCTTATCCGAGAAGCATTCCGAGCCATCCGAGACGGCCAAGACGCGGAATGGCGGACAGCCGTTCTTTGGAAATAAGCATACAAATAAAAAAGGCCCGGCACGCACTGCAAAAGCAGCCATGCCGGGCATCCCTAAAAAACAATCATGTAAAAGCTTATATGCTGTTACTTCAACAGTTCAGCCAGTTTCTTGGCCAAAGCCTCGCCGCGCAGGTTCTCACCCACCATCACGCCCTCGGCGTCGATGAGATACATCGCGGGAATGGAGCTCACCTTGTAGAGGTCAGCCACACTGCCATCGTCGAGGAAGTTATGCCACGGGAGCTGCTCTTCCTGAAGTGTCTTTTCCCAATCGGCCTTCTTTTTGTCGATGGAGATGCTCACGATGTACTGACTTCGTCACTCAAAAAACACAAATTTCATAACTGTCTGGCAACCATAGTTTTGTATCTTTGTGTCACCTGATTTAGGGTGACACGAAAGGTATTTTAACTATGTTTATTCGTAAAAAGAAGTATCCATCCGGCAACATCGGAATTATTATTGTTGAGAAAATAGGTGGCAAGATGAAGGAACTTGCCACAATAGGTGTCGCATATAGTGAAAATGAGGTAGAAAGTCTTGTCAGCCAAGCAAAAGAATGGATTTCTAAAGAAGAATCTCGACGACAACCACAACTGGACCTGTATGGTGAGGAGCGTGAGGCGTGCGACCGAGAGCGAGAAGAAGTCCGTCGGGTACTATCTCAGGTAAGCAATATCCTTCTCAACGGCTGCGACTTGATTTTGGATCGTACGTTTGATAGGATTGGCTTCAACCGTATTGACGATGAAGTGTTCCGCAAACTTGTAAAAGCCCGCCTTGCTTGTCCCTCTAGTAAGTCAGCAACGGTGGAATACTTGAAGAACCATTTTGACGAGGACGTAGGCCTCTCCAAAATCTATCGTTATCTTGACAAACTTAGCAATCATCAGCATGAGATTGTTCAGGACATCAGCGTACGTCATACAGCCCAACTGTTTGGTGGCAATATCGGCGTGTTATTCTATGATGTTACTACGCTTTACTTTGAAGCGGATTATGAGGACGAATTACGCAAGACGGGCTTCTCGAAAGAAGGACGTCACAGCAATCCTCAAATCATATTGGGACTGCTTGTAAGTTTAGGTGGCTACCCGCTTGCCTATTGCATCCATGAAGGCAACAAATATGAAGGGCACACAATGCTGCCGATGATAAACGAGTTTGTAAGCAAATACGGTTTAGAAAACTTTGTGGTTGTGGCTGATTCGGGCCTGATGAACAATGCCAACATTGCGGAACTTGAGACGCACGGCTACAAGTATATAATAGGTGCGAAGATAAAGAATGAAAGTACAGAGATAAAGGAGTGGATATTGAACCAACCTAAGCAAGACAAAAACATGATTGAATATGATAAAGGGGGCGGACGTCGGCTTTTGGTAGGCTATACAGATGATCGGGCGAAGAAAGACGCCTATAACCGAGAAAAAGGCATACGCAGGTTGGAAAAAGCTTATAAGCATGGTACTCTCACGAAGGGTAACATCAACAAAAGAGGTTACAATAAGTTTTTATCTATGGAGGGTGACGTGAAAGTTACCATCAACTATGACCGCATAACTGACGACTCCCGTTGGGATGGGCTCAAAGGGTATCTCACCAACACAGATATACGGAAACAAGATGTATACACAGCATATCATAACCTTTGGCACGTAGAACGGGCATTCCGCATTGCGAAATCAAAGATAGAGATACGTCCTATGTTCCATTTTACACGCAAACGCATAGAAGCCCATATATGCATCTGTTTTGTGGCTTTGAAAGTTTACAAGGAATTGGAGCGTATGTTGAAAGTCACAGAGATTAATATGAGTGTAGATAAGGTGCTTGCATTGGCAAAGACTATCACGACAATACAAATTAAGCTGCCTCTGAACAAGGACGTTTACACACAGACTATGCTGATGGCAAGGCATCAGAAAATTGCTAAACTCTTTGATGAAAATTTTTGGGTGACACGATGACGAAGTCAGG
>JABLTQ010001960.1_pt1 | contig 13350 bp, 13 predicted proteins | sample 7160101 | NCBI WGS metagenome assembly JABLTQ01 (sample SAMN14651228, study PRJNA627086) | human gut metagenome | isolation source: feces | host: Homo sapiens
CGGATTCTGGCTCCGCTAATCAAGGTTCGAGTCCTTGCAGCCCAGCCATCACAACTACATAGCGCGTCCCCATCGTCTAGCCGGCCCAGGACAACGGCCTTTCACGCCGTCGACAGGGGTTCAAATCCCCTTGGGGACGCCAAATTTGAGTACAATGAAGAACGCCAAGATGCATAACGTCTTGGCGTTCTTTGTTTTTTCTTTCCGGTACGGTTTCCCGAAGTCCAGCCTCGTCCGCTTGCATCCAAACATTTTATGGGTATATCCGTAGGTAGAAATGTGGTATGACATTTCTGATACCTACATGAATAACCGCGCGGAATCAAAAATATTTTTATCCATGTGGGTATCTCTTTGTCTAACGACAGCCAGGGAGTGCCCATGCCTCTTACCGATACCCATATCCGCAGTCTGAAACCCGACCTGAGGCCCCGCAAGTATTTCGACGGCGGCGGTCTGTTTCTCTTCATTCCCACCAGTGGAAGCAAGCTCTGGAGAATGGCCTACCGTTTTGACGGAAAGAGCAAGCTGCTCAGTTTCGGGGAATATCCTACCGTATCTCTCAAGGATGCCAGAGAACGCCGCGAAGACGCGAAGCGTATGTTGTCCAGAGGCATCGACCCGTCAGACCATAAACGGCAGATGCGGCAGGCCAGAGCCACGGCGGAACGCGACAGTTTTCAGAATATCGCCAGAGAATGGCATGAAACCCGCATGGCGGAGTTTTCTGAAAAGCATCAGGGAACCGTCATGTATCGGCTGAAAACCTACATCTTTCCGCGTATCGGCAAAGCGCATATCGCCAAGCTGGAAACACGGGAGATCATGGATGTGGTCAAGCCCCTGGAGCAGAGGGGAAACTACGAGACCTCCCGGAGAGTGCTGCAAATCATCAATCAGGTGTTCCGTTATGCGGTCATCACAGGCCGGGCAAAGCACAATGTCGCAGCCGATCTTCGGGGAGCCTTGAGGCCGAGAAAAACGGTCCACCGTGCGGCGGTGCTGGAACCGGAGAAAGTCGGTCAGCTTCTGCGGGATATCGACGCCTACGAAGGCTACTTTCCTCTGGTCTGTGCCTTGAAGCTGGCTCCGCTGGTCTTCACCCGTCCCACGGAACTGCGGGCTGCTCAATGGAAGGAATTCGACCTTGAGGCCGGGGAATGGCGCATCCCTGCCGAACGCATGAAAATGCGTCGTCAGCATCTTGTTCCCCTGTCCAGACAGGCAATATCCATTCTTCGGGAACTTCAGAAATATTCCGGGGAAGGAACATACCTTTTTCCCTCCATCCGCACGGAGGTACGGCCCATTTCCGATGCGACCATGCTCAATGCGCTCCGGCGCATGGGCTACCAGAAGCACGAAATGAGCGTGCATGGTTTTCGCTCCATCGCGTCCACGCTGCTCAATGAACTCGGCTATAACCGGGACTGGATAGAGCGGCAGCTTGCCCACGGAGAACAGGATGAAGTGCGGGCTGCCTACAATTACGCGGAATACCTGCCGGAACGCAGAAGGATGATGCAGGGTTGGGCGGATTATCTGGATGGACTGCGCAACGCAAAGCGGAAAGGAAGCGGAGATACGGTATGAAAGAGGATGCCATGATAGAACGGGATGTCTGCATCGTTATCGGGAAAAACGAGAATGAAACGCAGGTGACGGATAATGACACTGGCTGGAGCGAAGAAGAAAAGGTCCGTATGAGACAATACGGCCATGACGACATGGATATCATCCGGGCGTGGTATAGCTGAAACAGGTTTTACAGGAAAACAGCGGTAGCAAGGACATGGAAAGTCCCTGCCGCTGTTTTTTGTTGTCCATTTTTTGACGACAGACTATGCTTTTCTCCATGACAGACCGGCAGATTATTACCTTGGGCAGAGTACGGCAGGCGTATGGCCTGACCGCCAGAGAAGGTGGCATGCTTGTTCAGGCGCTCTGGCCTGACGCCGTTCAGCCTCTGCAATTATGGCGCACAGCGTATGACTCCTGCTGGCAGGCATTTGTTGCGGGCAGACACGCCGCATATGGAACGCAGATACCGGAATTTCCTTCAGTGCCGGAACCGGATATGGGCATTCAGACATATCTGCTTGGCTTTGATGTGATGGAATTTTTCAGAAAGATATCAACGCTTGTTCCTGTTACCTCCCTACAATATGGGTTGAATGTCATTCTTGAAGAATCCTTTGAAGATACGGCGTCTGTCTTTACCGAGGAACGAGAATTTCTGTTCAGCAGTCTGGAGAGACTGAAAGCAGAAAACATCTTCGAGCAGTATTCACCGGACTCGCCTCTCTTTGAGAAAACGATATTCTCCATTCCCGCCTCAAGTTATCACTTCATCGCGCATATCTTTACCGATACCATAATGGTGGATAGGGACATTGCTATCAGATATCTCCGTTATTACCCCTTACGCCGGGAAGTGAAAGGCATCACTCGTGCCCTTGTGGAGGCCGTTTTACAGACAGCTTCGCCGGAATTGTCCGTTGCCGACAAAGCGGCGGCAGTTCCCCTGTGTGAAAGGTCACCGCAGGATGAAAAACTTGTTTTCCGTATTCCCGGAGCATTCTGGGAAGGAAGGCCGGACGCCGCCGTCCGTGACGCCATGAAAGAAAAGTATCCTCTTTCGGTCATCGCTTATGTTCTCCTGTACTGGTGTGGTCCTCAAAAATCCGAGACCAGTCACAAATCTCCGCAGGGCAGAAAGACGCATGTGGGGCGCTTGCTTGCGGGCAAAGAGTACAGGGACGACAAATCCTATCGCAATTTGATGGATATGCTCCTCAAGGAAGCGGAGACATACACCATAATCAAGGCGTGACCAGCCTGCTGTTTTCCCGTCTTTTTGAGAAGTTCCCGTTCTTTTCCCGTCCGATTCCCTCACGGGAATCTTTGGACGTGTGACAGAGTCTCCTGAAATCCAAACAGATTCAGGAGATTTTTTGGTTAAAAGAAAACCCCCAGCTAGGCTGGGGGTTCCCGAAAACTTATAGTTATGCGTAAATTATAAACACTCCTTTTGATTTGCTAAGAAAGAGGTGCGGTCTGGCAACTGCGCCCATAAGCAAATCAAAAGGAGGTTACAATGGATGACACAAAGAAGTTAGCGCATACGAAATGGAACTGCAAATATCACGTAGTCTTTGCCCCAAAATACCGCCGACAGGTTTTCTATGGTGAAAAGAAAAGGGCCATAGGAGAAATACTGCAGAAATTATGTGAATGGAAGGGCGTGAACATAGTAGAAGCAGAATGTTGTCCCGACCATATCCATATGCTGCTTGAGATACCGCCTAAGCTAAGTGTATCGGCGTTTGTGGGATATTTGAAAGGTAAGAGCAGCCTGATGATATATGAACAGTTCGGCGAGCTGAAGTTCAAATATCGTAATCGGGAGTTCTGGTGCCGAGGTTACTATGTTGATACGGTGGGCAAGAATAAGGCAAAGATAGCCGAGTACATCAGGCATCAACTGGCCGAAGATAAACTCGGAGAACAGTTGAGTATCCCGTATGTCGGAAGCCCGTTTACGGGCCGCCGGTAACAGAGATGCAGATGTCAGATCGTACATGCGCCTGTTAGGGCGCGGCTGGTAAGAGAGCCTTACAGGCGCATAAGAGGAACCACCGGCTATGCCGGTGGGGCCCCTTTTATGAAACAGTATCAACCGTCCATTCCCACTCACGGCCTTTTGCGTCTTCCTCAGGTTCTCAGCATGATACCCATAAGCAAGAGCGCCTGGTGGGAAGGCTGTCGGACCGGGCGTTATCCCAAACCCGTGAAACTCGGCCCCAGAACTACGGTCTGGAGAGCAGAGGACATTGCCGCGTTCATCGAAAGTCTTGGCAGACAGGGGGAAGAGCATGAGTAATCCCCTGCAAAATTTTCGGGACATCCTGACCGACAAGGGCTTGATTCCGTCCGACATCGAAGCGGACGGAAAACTGCATCGTTGTCCCACGCAGACCAGGCCGCATAAACAGAACGGCGCATACATCGCGCATGTTGACCCTCCTGCCACGCTTTGGTGGTGCAACTGGGAGAGCGGAGACCAGGGGACGTTTACTGAAATGGATCAGAGAACATTCTCCCCGGCTGAAAAGGAAGCATGGCAGAAACGGCAACACATCATTCGTCATCAACGAGAGGAAGAATGTGCCCGCCGGTATGAAGCAGCGGCAAAACAGGCCCAGGGCGTCTTGGATGCATCTTTTCCCTGCTCGTCGGAACACACATATTTACGGCGTAAAGGCGTTCCCGCGCTTGGGGACATACGTCAGACCCGGAGCGGTTTGCTGCTCCTTCCCGTCAGGGATATATCGGGAACCTTACAAAGCCTGCAATATATCGCCCCGGACGGGACAAAGCGTTTTCTCACGGGCGGCAAAGTACAGGGAGGACATTTCATTATTCCCGGCAAGTCGGAAAAGCCTCTAGTTCTTTGCGAAGGTTATGCTACGGGAGCAAGTATCCATCTAGCCGTCAACTGTACCGTATATGTGACGTTCTCAGCCAATAACCTGCCTGTCGTGACCAATCTTGTGAGACACAGATTCCCGGAGGCTTCCATCCTCATTTGTGGCGACAATGATGAAGCAGGCCGCAGTAAAGGGCAGGAAGCTGCTCAAGCAGCACAGGCTCGATTGGCCCTGCCCAAGTTTACCACCGGCGAGGGGAAAGACTACAACGACCTGCATCAGAGTGAGGGGCTGGAAGAAGTTCGCCATCAGGTGAAAGAGGCCATGCATACAGCTGCCCGTCCGTCTCTGATTTCTCTGGACATGGGGGAGTTTCTTTCCATGTCCATACCTGAACGGGGGTATCTTTTATCCCCCATTCTTCCGGTTCAAGGGATAGGCATCCTGTATGCTCCGCGCGGCATCGGCAAGACGTTTGCGGCCCTAAGCATAGCCGTTGCCGTGGCTTCCGGCGGTGCGGTGTTCAACTGGCGTGCGCCGATGCCTAAACGAACGCTGTATGTGGACGGGGAAATGCCTGCCACATCCATGCAGAGTCGTCTTGCAGCGCTCGTCAGCGGTATGTCCGTTCCTCCGCATACGTTGAAAAACATGGCGCTCATCACACCGGACCTGCAACCCTGTCCCATGCCGGATTTGTCTACAGCCAGTGGTCAGACCATGATTGAGCCTTTTCTGCAAGGTGTGGACATGGTGGTGCTGGACAACATTGCTACCTTGTGCCGTACCGGCAAGGAAAATGAATCACAGTCCTGGCAGACCATGCAGGCGTGGCTGCTGGAGTTGCGTCGCAGGGGTATGACAGTCCTGCTTATCCATCATGCCGGAAAATCCGGCGACCAGCGCGGCACCAGCGCCAGGGAAGACATTATGGACACGGTGATCAGCCTGCGCAGACCCAGGGAATACAGTATGGCCGAAGGCGCACGTTTTGAGGTCCACCTGACCAAGGCGCGGGGCATATTGGGTGATGACGCCAAACCGTTTGAGGCCAATCTGGTTACCGAAGGTAATGCGCTGCATTGGCAGGTCAGAGAGCTGGAAGACGTTGAACTGGAAAGCTTGAGACGACTTTTAAAAGAAGGCTACAGCATCCGCGACTGCGCCGAGGAAATGGAGAAATCCAAGGGGGCCATCCAGAGGCTGAAAAAGAAGCTGGAGGAACATTTCTGAAGGGTCATATGGTCAGGTGTACCGCTGTACCGCCTCTTAAGCCGTGGTACAGCGGTACACTCGCAATATTCGATCCGTCAGTTATCCGGTGAAGTCCGATCAGGTCCGAATACGTCATCCCCTTTTGTACCGCCTGAACGGGAAAAGTGTACCGCTTTTCTGCCGCATCAGAAATGGTGCAGTCATGGATACAAGGAAGTTTCATCATGTCCTACCTCGTCCTCCATATGGATAAGTTCAAGAAAGAGGCCATACGCGGCATCCAGAGCCATAACCGGCGGGAACGGGAGAGCCACAGCAACCCCGATATTGACTACGACAGAAGCTCAGCGAATTACGAATTGCACGAACCTGCGTCGACAAACTATGCTGAGGCCATTCAGCGCCGCATTGACGCTCTTCAGTTGGCCAAAGCCGTAAGAAAGGACGCCGTGCGCATGTGCGGGCTTATCGTTACCTCCGACAGCACCTTTTTTCAGAGACTTTCTCCAGAGAATACCCGGCGATTCTTTGAGGAGAGCAAAGCCTTTCTTATGGATTTTGTAGGGGCGGAGAATGTCGTTTCCGCAATGGTTCACATGGATGAAACGACGCCGCATATGCACTTTTTCCATGTGCCGGTCACGCAGGACGGGAGACTCAACGCCAACAAAATTTATACGCGTCAGAGTCTGCGAAAACTGCAATCCGAACTTCCCGCCTATCTGCAAAGCCGAGGTTTTGCCATTGAACGAGGCGTGGAGCAGACGCCCGGTTCCGCCAAAAAGCATCTGAATACCCGCGAGTTCAAACAGCAGAAAGAGGAACTGGCACGGCTGGCGCAGGAAGCCGCTGCCTTGATGCGTGATTCCTTGCAGTCACTTGGGATTCTGGGACAACGCGAAGAGGAATTGAAAAAGAGCATCGAAGCCTATGAGCGGCAGGCCGAGGAGGCGGAAAAAGTCCTTCGGGATGAGTATTCCTTGCCGAAAGCCTCACTTTTCAATTATCCGTCCGTGCTGGAAAAAGCCTCCTTTATTATTGAGGAGCTGAAAAAGGCGCTGGCCGTCAAGCATCTTGTCCAGACAGAGAAGGAAATCCTGAAACGGGAAGTGGACTCGCTGTGCAAAAAACAGACACGCCTTGAAGCGGAATACATGTCCCATAGGAAACAAAGCCATGAGGAAAAAGAGGCGCTGGAATCTCAATTGAAGAAAATGAAGAGAGTCATGGCCGGCTATCGGGAATTTTTGCTTCTGCCGGAAATCAGACCGCTGCATCTTGAGTTTGTGGAGCGCAAGCGTGCCGAACAGCTTCAGCTCCAGGAAGAGGAACGGCAGCGGCAGGAGCAGGACGCGCGGGACAGCGAGCATCGGCAGGCAATGACCGTCCGTGGCACGAGGATGCGCTAAGGCGTTGGGGAGAAATCTTCGCACAGGCCGAAGATATAGCCCACTATGCTTCACTTGCGTGAAGCGTGGGCGACCGTCCCGCTCGACCGGAAAGACAAAACGCCCATCCGGGGCAACGTCCCGGCGAAACACAGGAAAAACATCATGACTATCACCGCCACTCAGTTGAAGGAAATCAGACAGGAGTTCGCCACTCTCAAACCTGCTTCCGTCACATTGGAGGGGAACAGAACCATATCCGTCAAAGAAGCCGTCTTCGCTCTGGCCCCGACGCTGGAGCGAATGAAGAAGCGCGGCTTCGACTCACAGGAGATTGTCGAAAAACTGCATGAGAAAGGGATTGAGGTGAAGGCTCCGACCCTCGCCAAATACCTGAGCGAGTTCAGACGCCGGAAAGAAGACAAGAAAGGCAGGAAGAGAGACACACCCCCGCCGCCTCGGCCACAGCTATCGGCCCCGCAGGAGGACACAACCCTGCCCCAGCAACCATTCAGCTACAGCGGCAGTTTCGTCAGGCCGGATACGCCCGATGATGAACTGTAAACTTGAACTCAAAGGACACCGTATGGAACAGACTTACGGATACATCCGCGTATCAAGCACAGACCAGAATGAAATACGGCAACGCATTGCTCTTGAGCAGCAGGCCATACCATCAAACCGCATTTTCATGGACAAAATGTCGGGCAAGGATTTTCAGCGTCCACAGTATCAGGCTATGCTAAAAAAGTTCAGGCCGGGTGACCAGCTCTGTATTACAAGCATTGACAGGCTTGGCAGAAATTACGAGGAGATTCTGGAACAGTGGCGGATAATTACCAAGGAAAAGCGCGTAGACATCTTTGTGCTGGATATGCCACTGCTGGACACACGGCGTGACAAAAATCTGCTCGGCACCTTCATTGCCGACCTTGTTTTGCAAGTACTTTCCTTTGTGGCTCAGAATGAACGGGAGAATATTCGCAGCAGACAGGCTCAGGGGATTGCGGCAGCCAAGCAAAGCGGTGTGCGGTTCGGGCACGCGCCACGACCGCTTCCCCCAAATTTTCCGGAAACATATACCTTATGGACAGAGGGTGCCATCTCGACATCGGAAGCGGCAAAACGTTCCGGCATGGCTCGTTCCACATTCCGCATTCGTGCGGAGTCATTCAAAAAAAATTGTCCATAATATGTCGATAAAGTGTACCTGACCGCCATCCATCATAGCGGTGGTACGTTCTATGACATTTACCAGTTCAAAAGTACGAAGTCAATCATCTTTGGATATTGCGGCATTGTAACGCTCCATATGGCGGCCAAGTACACTTTTTCGCGCCACTACGGCTCTCAAATTTTTGACCCCTCAGGAGGAATTGGAGAATGAAAAAAAGCCTTCTGGCTGCACTGGTCGCCGCCACACTTTGCATACCTGCCGTGGCTTCCGCAGATGATGAAACCGATATGGCCAAAATAACCTGCAAAGAGTTTTTGAGTGCTGGCGAGAGCGAAATGGGCCTGATGCTAACCTGGATTGATGGCTACATGAGTGCTCAGAGCGACAATACCATGATGAGTAAGGCCTGGATGGAAAAACTGGGGGCTCACATGGCCTCTTTCTGTTCCTCTAATCCCGGCAAAACCATCATGGACGCAATGAACGCTGTCCCATCCAACTAACATTTCCCAAGGCGGAGCGTGTATCTATGGGCTGCACATCCGCTTTACATGTTCCAGCTACTCTCTCGATGTTGCCGTGGGAGTAGCACATTATGTCAACATGCAAGAAATGCAGGAGTATTTTATGAAAACAGTGCGCGCTATTTTTATGGCCTCCCTTTTGGCTCTGGGGATTGCGGGTTCCGCCTTGGCTCAGGAGATTATTGTTGCCAACGGGACAGGATTCACCATTCACCAACTTGGCCTTGTCGATTCAAATTCCGATGGAGAGGCTGAGGATCTTTTGGGTAATGACACACTTGCCGCCGGCGAAGGATTAAGAATCAACATTTCCGGCGACCCCAATGGATGGGAACTTATTGCTGTTGATGGTGAGGGCGGGCAAGTGAACTGGCAGAATCTCAACCTTACAGGCGTCAGCAAGATCACATTGCATGCCGATGGCACGGCCAATCTTGAATAATACTGTCAGCATCTTGCGCTTTGAGGGCTGAGGGAAGATCGCCTTATGAAAAATGTATCTGACAAGAGTGTCGTGCTGTGGGCTGGTTATATTTCGCTGTTATTGTTTATACTTGCGATGTATTTCCAGTTCCTGGCACTGTTTGGTACTGTTGTCCTGATCGGAGGCTATCTGGCACGACACCTCTTCCGTAAGCATGGGCAAATCTTCAATGCGGCTCATGCCTCATGGCAGATCAACACGGTCTGGCTGGCACTGCTGCTTGCCATTCTTGCTGTCGTCGCCGTGATTGCGATTGGCGCATGGATGGACAATGAGCCCTCCTTAGAGGCAAGGCTTGATGCCATCATCAACAGCGATTTGGCACCAATAGATGGATTGCGAGCGATCTGGAACATTCCTGGGGTCTCGACTTTGGTGACAACTATCATAATATTCGCAATGCTTTGTCTTATCTGGCCTCTCAAGCGGGTGCTACACGGAATGATGGCCTTGCGTTACGGTCTCGAACCTGCGCAGCTTGGCGCTAGGTGGCGATGGCTGGCTCTTGCGCTGGCAGTCACGCTCCAGGTGCTTCCCATGCTGGTCTTTGTTCTACTGTAGCTGCACAGGGAAACTATACGCCTGACTCTTCTCCCCTGAGGGGAATCCTTTTTCTTGTTGTCTGTACAGTGCCTGCCTCGATGCTTCCCGAATCCACAGCCGTACTATACGGGCAGAGGGATTGGAAAGTGTTAGCCGCCTTGCGAAAGGCGGCTAACACAAGGTCATCTCTATACGCGATCAATCCTCGCTGACCATGTAGGATCGGACGTTTTCGCACAGAGACAGTGGTGCACTACTCGCTGAAATAAAAGTTTTGTACGATTCCCCAAGCGGTATTATATTGATAAACTGTGTATCTTGACGCTAAGGGTGATAACGAAAAAGCTCTCTGCAGGATGCAGAAAAACCGTTTAGGTAGAATATGCGCTCGTGGGATCATGCATGAGCATTTGTACATTGAACGGAATGGGAATGAAAGAGCTTGCGAAATAAGCTGCGACGTACAGTATCATATTCTGCAAAATACTTTCTGATTTATACAGGAGAACCTCTTACCTGTCGGATGTATTCTTCAGAGTTTTCTTCATGAAACACATTTTTCTTATCTGTATTCTGTTTCTCCTTATGCATCCAGTCTCCGCTCTTTCGGCGGAGACATGGGGTGTTTACTGGTATCTGTGCGGCAGTGATCTTGAAACCCTGGGTGGCGCGGCCTCTGCGGATTTGGAAGAACTACTCAAAACCCGTCTACCGGATAACGTCGTGGTAGTCATTCAGACGGGAGGTGCCAGACGATGGCACCACAGTGGCATCAGTTCTCAACATATTGGTCGCTATGTCTACAGGGACGGTGAACTGGAACAGTCGGGCAGACTCCCGCAAGCCAATATGGGCGATGGGGAAACACTGGCTTCCTTCCTTGCCTTCTGCAAGGAAAATTATCCGGCGGATCATCAGGTCTTTGTCTTTTGGAATCATGGCGGCGGCAGTATCGGCGGCGTAGCCAACGATGAAAATTTTAACAACGATGCGCTGTCGCTGAAGGAAATCCGGCAGGCATTTGAAAAAATTTACACCCCGTCCTCAGCAAAGCCGCCCTTTGAACTCATCGGGTTCGATACCTGTCTGATGGCAACACTGGATACGGCCAACACTCTAAGCGGGCTGGCACAATACATGGTAGCATCCCAAGAATTGGAACCGGGCAACGGTTGGGAATATACAGGATGGGTAGGGGCGCTTGGTGCAAACCCATCCATGAACGGGGCGGAGCTGGGAAAAATCATTTGCGATACGTATATGGAAGGATGCCGAAGGGAAGGAACAGAAGGAAGCGCCACACTTTCTCTTGTTGATCTTGGAAAGCTTCCTGTTCTGAATATGACCTATAACGCGCTTGGCCTTGAAGCTGTCGTAAAGGTCATGGAAAACGAATCATTCTACGCCGCATACGGGCGCCAGGCCAAGTCCGCTGAAAACTATATGAACTCCCGAACCGAAGGGTTTACCAATATGGTGGACATCGGCTCGCTTGTCCGCAATCTGAAATGGGAGCTGCCGGAGTTCACGCAACTCATGCTGGACGCTCTCGACGAAGCCGTCATCTATAAGGTCAGCGGACCTTACCGTAACCCGTCAGGCATCTCTTGCTATTACCCTTTTGATGGCAACAGCGATGGCTTCAAGGCCATGATGGACACGGGGAATGTAACCTCTTTTCTGATTCTGAACGGTCTCCAGTTAGGATTCTTTGATACGGACAAGGCCATAGCCTACCTGGAACGAATTTCCGATGAGATTTCCGCCGCTCTGGAAGCGGACGAGGAAGGCAGCGAGGATAATGGGCCTGCAACTCCGCCCTCGCCTTCACAGTCATCGGAAACTCTCCCGCAATATGATTATTCCGCTCTGGCAGGCATTCTCAGCGGCCTTTCCTCTTCCGGCACAACGACACCCGCGGATATAGCGGTACTGATAGGGCAGGCATCCAGCACAGCTTTGACCTCCATAGAATCTCTCAGGAAACTTGATATTTCCTCGTTGGAAGATTTTGAGGTCACGATCACCGACGAAGGAAACGCCCGGCTTGCCCTCGGGCCTGAGCGGATTCGTTTTCTTGACAGTGTGTGCTTCTACCTGGCCTATTACAGCCTGGAAGACGACCTTATTCTATTGCTGGGCAAAGATTCGGATATGGATGCCGATTGGGACACAGGCATTTTTCAGGACAACTTCCAAGGCGTGTGGGCCGCATTTGACGGACACTTGGTCTATCTGGATATCGTCAACGAAAGCGACAGGTTTAACCACTACGCTGTTCCCATCAAACTGAATGGTGTCCTCTGCAACCTAGTGGTTGTCTATGACTTCGACAAAGAAGGCTATCGTATTCTCGGAGCGCGGCGCATACTTGAAAACAATATTGCGGACAAGGCTCTGATTCAACTAAAGCCGGGAGACAACGTAACAACAGTTCTCAAGGCCATGAGCATCAGCGGTGATGACGACGAATTTCAGGATGTGGAGGTGGATGAGTTTACGCTTGGAGAGCATAGCGTTTTTGAGGACATTAATATGGGGGACGGAACATTCATGTTCATGTTTGAAATGACGGATGTACAGAACAACTCCGCGACATCCCAAGCTGTCACCATTGAAGTCAAGGATGGAGAAATTTTTCTCTCCGATATAGAGTGAATAATTTGTATAACGTACAAGACCAAACTGGCAGAATATGAAAGCTCCATCCGGGCATGCCTTCAAAAAAGGAATACCGAAAATAAATAGCTGTCCAGCTACGTCTCAAAAAGAATTTTAAGAAACTTTAATTTTTGAGGTATATTTGTGGGTGTTAGATACTAGCTTTTCATAAAAAGATAATAAATTCATCTTGTTATCGTTAACTTTTTATCCGCCTGGGGACGCCAACAAGAAATCAAGCGTAGCAATGTGCTTTTCAAAGCATATTTCTACGCTTTTTTTCTTTTCTCGATCTCCCTTCCTTTTCAAAAGCCCTTTTCAGCGCTGGTGATCCAGCCTGGAAGGGGCTTTTTGTCTTTTCCCCCTCCGCGTTGTGCGAACGTATCCACGAGGGCTGCCCCCGGAAATCTGGGAGGCTGCCCGCAGGGCGCAAGCGTTGCCTGTAAACGCTTACATGGGTTCCCGCCCACGGCGGCGGTCATGCGGTATCCAGCAGCCACCTGTCTGGAGCTTCCGCTCTGCGCGGGCGTGCGGCGTCTGTGTACATTTGACAAGGCATGGATACCTGCCCCACGGCGGGTGGTCGCTCCCGCCATCCCCAGGACGAAGAAGACCACTGACATGTAAAAGCTTAATTATTTCCTTATATTCCATATAACATACTTTTCTTATAAGAAAATAACACCCCCGACGCCATGGCGGCACATCTGCCCCATGCGTCCCTTTTTTGTTCCCGATTTCCCACGGCGGGAATGAAAAAGCCCAAAGCTAAAGGAGGAGTAATGATGACAAAAAGAGCAATGGGGAATTTGTTGAACAGGTATCGAGCCGTTTTGAAGAAATGTCACCTGATGAACACGTTCGGCTCACTGGCTGTCGCATCCATACTTGTCATGGGAGCAACCAGCGGAGAGGCATTCGGCAATGC
>JABLTQ010012280.1_pt1 | contig 13335 bp, 7 predicted proteins | sample 7160101 | NCBI WGS metagenome assembly JABLTQ01 (sample SAMN14651228, study PRJNA627086) | human gut metagenome | isolation source: feces | host: Homo sapiens
AGCTTAATGCCTTAAGAGCTAAATCCAGAATAATGACTATCTATGATTTGCTGAGGGAGATTGTATACAACACAGGTTATTATGATTACGCAGGAACTATGCCGGCAGGAGCTAAAAGACAATCTAATATAGATGTGCTTCTTGACAGGGCATCTTCATTTGAGGGAACAAGCTACAGCGGACTTTTTAATTTCTTAAGATATATAGAAAGATTGCAGAAATACGACATAGATATAACCGACTCACAGGGTATGGGAGATAACGGCGACTCTGTAAGGGTAATGAGCATACATAAGAGCAAAGGTCTTGAGTTTCCGGTTGTAATTGTAGCTGGACTTAACAAGCAGATTAATAAAATGGATGCAAGAAGCAGGATTGTTATTGATAAAGAGCTTGGCATAGGTGCTGATTATGTTAATCTTGACCGCAAGACCAAGACATCTACTATTATAAAAGGGGCGATTGCAAGAAAGATTGTAAGAGATGGAATATCCGAGGAAGAAAGAGTTCTGTATGTTGCAATGACACGAGCAAGGGAAAAGCTTATTATGATGGGAAATGTCACTGACACAGACAAGGCAATGACAGGCTGGAATTCAATTGCTGATGAGATTAGAATGTCTGGAATATATTCTTATGCTGACTGCGAGAAGATAGACAAGTTCGCAGATATGGTAATTCCAGTTGTGCTTACTGGAAAGGAATACAATAAAGGCGAATTCAACATAAAGCTTATTGGCGTGGAAGAAATTAATTCTTTATTGAACAAATCAGACATTGACCAGACTGGAATCCAAGCGGCAGATGAAAGTCAGGTAGGCGAAAAAACAGCCTATGGAACTTCGCCTTTAAAGGAGCTTCCGCCATATATTAAAGACCCTGATGCAGACAGAAAAGTAAAAGTAACTGTCAGTGAGTTAAAGAAAATGCAGAATGAAGCAGATTACGAGCAAAATGCTTTTGCGGCAGACAGTATCAAAAAGGCTGCGGGCATTATGGAGGCAGAAAGAATTAAAGAAGCGGCTGGCGGTGTTAAAGAAGCAGACGGCGGGGCAGAATCTGAAGCTGCAGACGAATATATTCCAACAGTTCCTAAGTTTATAAGCAGTGAAGAAAAAGAGCTTGTAAGTAATGAACGTGGAACGGCATACCACAGGGTTATGGAATGTCTGAATTATTCAAAAGCTGGAAGCACTGAGGATATAAAGAATGAAATTGACAGAATGGTAAGAGAAGAAAAGCTGTCATTAAAACAAGCTGAATGCATAAAGCTTAAGGATATAGATACATTTGCAGGATCATCAATAGGTGAAAGAATTAAGCGTGCATATGCTTACGGCGGGGTGAAAAGGGAACAGCCATTTGTATTTGAATATGACAGACAGCTTGTACAGGGGGTTATTGACCTGTATTTTATTGAGGACGGACAGCTTGTTATAGTTGATTATAAGACTGACCGGGTGTTAAGAGGCAGGGCAGGAGAGGACGAGCTTAGAAGAAGATATTCTATCCAGCTTGATTACTATGCTATGGCACTGTCACAGATAACAGGCTTAAAGGTTAAAGAAAAAGTAATATATTCCTTTGCACTGGGAAGAAGCTTAACTGTAGAGTAATTATCTGGAATAGGTAATAGAATAAACTGAGTAGTTTATAAAATAGTCCGGCACTAAGTAGTTGAATTAAATTGATGGATACTATATACTAGATTAGTTAAAGTGTAAAATGATTTAAGAAATGGAGAAATTATGTCAGATATTACAAGTGAAATTAAGAAAAGAAGGACATTTGCAATCATATCCCACCCGGATGCTGGTAAGACAACACTTACTGAGAAGTTCTTGTTATATGGTGGTGCTATTAATCTTGCTGGTTCTGTAAAGGGTAAGAAGACAGCGAAACACGCAGTATCAGACTGGATGGAGATTGAGAAGGAAAGAGGTATCTCTGTAACATCTTCAGTACTTCAGTTTAATTATGATGGATATTGCATTAATATTCTTGATACACCTGGACACGAAGATTTCTCAGAGGATACTTATAGAACTCTTATGGCTGCTGACTCAGCCGTAATGGTTATAGATGCTTCAAAGGGTGTTGAGAAACAGACTATTAAGCTTTTTAAAGTATGTGTTATGAGACATATTCCGATCTTTACATTTATTAATAAAATGGATAGAGAAGCCAACGACCCATTCGAGCTTCTTGATGAGATAGAAAATGTACTTGGAATTGCTACTTGTCCTATCAACTGGCCTATAGGCTGTGGTAAGGCATTTAAGGGTGTATATGACAGAAAGCAGAAAGAGGTATCACTCTTTAAGGCGGCAATGAATGGACAGAAGGAAGTAGATACTAAGAATATATCAATAGATGATGATGAGCTTAAGGCAGAGATTGGTGATGATTACTGGGCTAAGCTTGAAGAAGATGTAGAACTCTTAGATGGTGCAAGTGCAGAATTTGATCTTGCCAAGGTTCAGGCAGGAGATTTAACACCTGTATTCTTTGGTTCAGCACTTACTAACTTTGGTGTAGAGACATTTTTACAGCATTTCCTTGATATGACTACATCACCACTTCCACGTAATTCGTCAGTAGGTCTTATAGACCCATTTAAGGAAGATTTCTCTGCTTTTGTATTTAAGATACAGGCTAATATGAATAAGGCACATAGAGATAGAATTGCATTTATGCGTATATGTTCAGGAAAGTTCACTGCCGGTATGGAAGCTAACCACGTTCAGGGTGGCAAGAAGATAAGGCTTTCACAGCCACAGCAGATGATGGCACAGGAAAGACACATTGTAGAAGAAGCTTATGCAGGAGATATAATAGGTGTATTCGATCCGGGTATATTCTCAATAGGTGATACTATATGTACTTCTAATAAGAAGTTCCAGTTTGATGGAATTCCTACATTCGCACCGGAACATTTTGCAAGAGTAAGGCAGATTGATACAATGAAGCGTAAGCAGTTCATTAAGGGAATAAGCCAGATTGCACAGGAAGGTGCTATTCAGATATTTCAGGAATATAACACTGGAATGGAAGAAATTATTGTCGGTGTTGTCGGTGTACTTCAGTTTGAAGTTCTTGAATACAGACTTAAGAATGAGTACAATGTAGATATAAAGTTAGAGCCGCTTCCATATGAACATATCAGATGGATTGAAAATCCAGAAGAAGTTGATGTGAACAGAATTGTCGGTACTTCTGATATGAAGAAGATTAAAGACCTTAAGGGCAATCCGTTATTGGTATTTGCTAACAGCTGGTCAGTTAATATGGTGCTTGAACGTAATGAGGGACTTAAGTTATCTGAGTTTGGAAAGAACAACTAAATTGCAGATTTAATAAGGAACAAGGTGATTAGATGAACGTAAGCTACAGAGAGATTATAAAAAAAGCAGTAGCCATAGTACTTATGGCAGTCATTCTTGTATGTATGGTGACAGGATTTTCGTATACATTTACAGCTAAAGCAGATGATACAATTATTGCTACAGGTTATGTTAATTATGATGTAACAAGCCTTAGAATAAGGACAGCACCTGTTAATGGAAGTGTAATTACTAAAGTAGATGGTGGATTTAAGTTCGATATATACGAAGAAGTGAATACGAGTGCGACATATAAGTGGTACAGCATAGGTTTTTATCTCAACGGTGAATACACAAGAGGATATATAACATCAGAGTATACTACTAGGGAAGCAAAGTCAGATTATACACCAGATAATAATTTTGAAGATTATCTTGAGGCACAGAATTTCCCGGCTTCCTACAGGGAAAGCTTAAGGCAGCTTCACAGTGCATATCCATTATGGGTATTTGTAGCAGACCATAATGGAAGGGACTGGGATACTATGGTTAATGCCCAGAATGTATTAGGACGAAGCCTTATATACAGTTCGGCAGATGCTTCGTGGAAGTCTACGGCTGATGGCTGTTATGACTGGAATACAGGTGAGTATACAGAGCTTGACAGTGGTGGCTGGGTTCAGGCATCTGAGGGACTTGTGAAATATGCACTTGACCCAAGAAACTTTCTTGATGATACATACATATTTATGTTTGAAAGTCTTTCTTATGACTCATCAGTACATAATATAGACGGTGTGCGCAATATTATAAGCGGAACATTTATGGAGAATTCAAGCCACAATCTTGACGGCTATGACTATGCTTCACTGCTTATGTATGCAGGTGAAGTATCCAAGGTAAGCCCATATCACCTTGCAACAAGAATTATTCAGGAACAGGGTGCAGACGGACGAGGCAACCAGATATCTGGAAATGTAAGCGGATACGAGGGCTATTATAATTATTACAGCCAGAACGCTTATGCAAGCGGCGGTCTGTCAGCAGTCCAGAATGGTTTGAAATATGCCAGACAGACCGACAGCTCTAATATGAGGCCTTGGAATTCGCGTTACAGGGCTGTTGTAGGTGGTGCTGTCAATCTTGGAAAATGGTACATTAACAAGGGTCAGGATACTATATATTATGAGAAGTTTGATGTTAAGAACTTCTCACACCAGTATATGACTAATGTGCTTGCACCAAGGTCAGAAGCGACAAGGGCTAAGAAGGCATATAGTTTATACACGCTTAATAATACAACATTTAAGTTTAACATTCCGGTATATGATAATATGCCATCGTCAAGATGTATAATACCAGATGGCAACCAGAGTGCGAATAACAGGCTTAGTTCATTATCAGTAGATGGTTATACATTAACTCCTACATTTTCATCTGATAATACTGATTACAGTCTTATTGTAGAAAATGATGTTACAAGTGTTAATGTATCGGCAGGCCTTATAGATGGCAATGCAACAGTAAGCGGACGTGGAAGCCACAGCTTAAGCGTTGGCAATAATGTAATCAATATTACTGTAACGGCTGAAAATGGTGACATAAAGACATATGTAATCAATATAACAAGAATGTCTGCACAATCTGGTGGTAATACAGATGGTTTTAAGACAGATTATAATGTCGATTCATCAAAGAAGATAATGACTAAGATAGGTGTCGGAAGTCAGGCATCAAGTGTTCTTGATAATGTAGCATACAGCAATGGCTGTTATGGAAAAATATTAAAGAATGACGGAAGCGAGAGAGGCGACACAGTAGTTACTGGTGATAAGTTAGTTGTATACAAGGCAGACGGAAGTGTATATGATGAATATTCTATAGTTATATATGGAGATGTTAATGGTGACGGAGTTATAGATTTATATGATTTCGTTGCTATTAAGAGAGCAGTTCTTGGAATTGGACAGCCACAGGGCAGTTATAAAGAGGCTGCGGATATTAACAGGGACGGAGTTATAGATTTGTATGATTTCGTTGCTATTAAAAGACACATATTAAATATAGGATATATCCAGCAGTAGTGACTGCAAGAAGAGAGGACATATATGAATAAGGTTAAAAAGATAATTTCAGCACTGCTTATTATATGTATGTGTGCTGTAATGGCTTTTGTGAATAAGACAGATATATTAGCGGCAGGAACAGCAAGAGTATCAATTGGTTCAGCAAGTGGTACGGTAGGCGATACAGTATCCATAGATGTGTCAATCAGTGCATCGAGCGGAATAGGCGGAGCTACAATATATGTATCCTATGACCCATCAATATTAGCATTAAGCGGAAGCTCAAGTAATTCGGGAACTGCGATGGTCAGCTTTATGGACGAAAGTACAGCAAGCAGCCAGTCAAAGACAATAACATTTAAGATTATCGGAGCTGGTACTTCAAGCCTTAATGTTATAGGTGATTCCAAGGTTATTGATATAGATATGCAGGCGTGCAGTATATCCAAATCGTCAGGTTCAGTTACAGCTTCTGCACCAGCTTCATATTCATCAGATAATACATTAAGTTCATTACAGATAAGTCCTGGTGTGTTATCTCCAGCATTTTCACCAGATGTAACTACTTATACAACATCTGTTGGTGCTGACTGTGCAAGCCTTACAGTAAGTGCAGTTCCTAATGATTCAAAGGCAACTGTAAGCGTATCTGGCAAGAGAATGGATCCAGGATTTAACACAACAACAATTACTGTAACAGCAGAAAATGGCAGTAAAAGAACTTATACAATAAAGACAACCAAGGAAACTAATTCAGCTTCTAATGAAAATAATCAGGCAACAGGTTCGGACTCATCTAATGGATCAACAGACAATAATAATGATATTCCTGATGTGCAGGATCCTAACAGTGAAGCAATACAAGAGCCGAATATTACAGTAGATAATGCTGAATATAAGATTGTATCTGCTAATGATGAACACCCACTTCCAGATGGCTATACTCCAACAGAGTATGATTATAATGGAACAAAGGTATCAGCAGGTGTTGGAATTGATACAGGAGTAACAATTGTCTATCTTGAAAGTACAGATGGCAAAGGTGAGAGCGGTTATTATGTATACGATTCGGTGAGAAAGACATTTTCACAATTCGTAGAAGTAAGCCAGCCACAATTTACATACTGCATACTTGCCATAGATGAAGCTTCTATGGAACTTCCAGAAGGCTATGATGTTGGAAGAACAGTAATCAATGGCAAAGAAGTCGATGCCCTTCTTGACAGAACAGGCAACTACGCATTATTCTACGGCGTAAGCTCTACAGGAGAAACAGGCTGGTTCAGATACAATGTCAATGATGGCACAATACAAGGCTACGCCGGTTACAATATGGCAGATGAACAGGTAATCAACACCAACACAAAGACAGCTGACAGTGATAAGGCATTTAATACAGTCAGCAGTTATATATTCGTTATATTAGCAGTCCTTGCTGTTGTAATAATAGCATTAATAGTTGTAGTTATAGCCTTAAGCATTAAGCTTTCAAAGAGCAAAAAAGCCTTCGTAGGAGCAATGGACGGCTACGAAGACGAAGATATAGACGAGGAAGACTTAGACGATATGGAACTTGAAGATGATGAAGAAGATATCTTATATGATGACTTAGAAGAAGATATAGATGAAGAAGTATCTGATGATGCCGTCCCATATCAGTCATCAACCACAAAAGATCTCCCCGAAGAATACAATGAGTCTGAAGAACTGGAACTAGAAGAAATAGACGATAAATAATAAATATCTATCGTCCACCATAAACAGACAGCAAATAGTTAAATCATAATCAGATAATAAATAGGTGACAATAACCACAACAGTCTGACAATAGAGCCTCAATCCCCAGTCCCCGCTTTACTGGCTTGTCCAGTAACAGGGGACATCCCCTTTTCGTAAATCTATTGTCCGGCTGTTTTTTTACGCAAAAATCCCCCAGCTCTATTTCATTCCTAATCCACTGAAATATATTTTAAAGCTATCCAAATATAATATATTGACAAATATATTTTACTATGCTATAAAATCTACTTAATAAATAAAACAAAATATACCAATGGGTGAAAGACAGCCAGCGATGCTAAAGCTGATAGAAGCATAAGAAGACGCTGGGGAGCCGCCGGTCCTTAGCTGGCAGTTCCAACTGGCAGCTTAGTACCGCTGCGAGCGACACGCAGTGCAAACGTGTCTTTGTTGCTTCTATTCGCTTTAACAACGCGTCCGGGGTCCGTCTATCTTCCACCCCCATCAATTTAAAGAAGGAGATGTACAAGAATGATATCTAAATTACACCAACTAAATTTACACGACAAAATAAAATACATTTACGCTACTGTAATTAAATTTATGATTTTATCAGGAATCGTAAGCATAATTTGTTTATCTCTTCTGGATATAAGATTTAATTCTTATGTAAAAGGGGCTCAGAAAGCAAATAATGCTGCTAAAGAAAGTATTATAGATATTAGTTCTGCTGCCCGCAATATAAGAGAGATGGCATTAAATGACGACAGTTCAACTTATGAGAATTATAAGAATAATGTTAAGACAGTTCTTACAGACTCCCAGACACAGCTTGATATTATAAAGAATACCAATATAATAGATGATGATTTGTATAACCAGTATGTTAAAGCACTTAATGAATGGGGCAATATCGGTTACGATATAATTAACCAGATTGAAAAGGGCGACCTTGCAAGTGCCAAGAATAAAATCCACACAGTATGTACACCTGCACTTAACAATCTTATGAGTATTGCGGATAAAATGGAGGATGAAACCAACAAAGAGGCGGATCAGGCAATATTGTTAAGTAATGTTGTGGCAGTCATAGGCGGTGTGGCTATTGTGTTATTTATTGTAATAGCGAGCCTTATATCAAAGAAAATAGGTGCTAAGATTACAGAGATGATAATAGAACCATTAAGGGATATAGACAATGTAGCTAAAGACCTTGCTAATGGTAACCTGCACAGTGAGCTTACATACCATTCAGATGATGAATTAGGAACATTAGCCCACAGTCTGCGTAAGTCAATAAGAACATTAAGTTCATATGTTGATGATATTAAAAGGTCAATGCAGGAATTCTCACATGGTAACTTTGATGTTAAGCCAGAAGTTGAGTGGAAGGGTGATTTTGAGGAAATATTACATGCATTTATGAGCTTTGAAGCAAGTATGGCAGATCTTGTAAAGCATCTTCAAAGAGTAGCTGACCAGGTGGCAGAAGGTTCAGAACAGATAGCATCAAGTTCAACAGAGCTTGCAGAAGGAGCGACTAATCAGGCGGCTTCAGTTGAGGAGCTTACAGCTTCCCTTGCAAGTGTGTCAGAAAGAGTTGCACAGAATTCACAGAATGCAAGAGAAATAAGTGGCAAAGTAAATGAACTAGGAACACAGCTTGATGAAAGTAACGGCAAAATGGGTGAGATGGTCACATCAATGGGTGAAATAGAAAAAGCTTCCAAAGAAATCAGCAAGATAATAGAAACTATCAACCAGATAGCTTCACAGACTAATCTTCTGGCACTCAATGCTTCTATAGAGGCAGCAAGAGCTGGCGATGCAGGAAAAGGTTTTGCGGTAGTTGCAGATCAGGTATCAGCACTTGCGGCACAGAGTGCAGAAGCTGCCAAGGAGTCAGCTTCATTAATAGATACATCTGTTGCGGCAGTTGAGAAAGGTATGGTTATTGCCAATGACACAGCTTCCCAGCTTGGTGTGGTTGTGGATAATTCAAGGCATATAGTTGATGAAGTTAATAACATTGCAGATGTTCTTAATACTCAGACAGAGACAATTAAGCAGGTTGATGACGGCATTGAAGATATCAATGATGTAGTACAGACTAATTCTGCCACATCACAGGAGTGTGCCGCTGCAAGTCAGGATATGAGTACACAGGCAGACACATTAAGGGGACTTATTGCAACACTTAAAATAGCACATTTTAAAAAAAATAATAATAAATAATAAATAAAAGGCAGTAAAAGCATAAGTAACAGAGTAAAATATATTCTCTATACATAGTAGATATGTAATGAGAATATATATTAAAAGCTTTTACTGCTTTTTGTTGTAAGAATATATGTTCTGATTTATAATGAATTAAAAAAAGTATAACATTACTAGACAGGTTATGGACAGAACATTGAACAATATATTATATGAAACATCGGAATATGAAGATTACGAGGCATTTGTTAATGCTAAAGATAAGATAATTGGCAAGGCACATAATAACAAAGGGATAGGGACATTGTCAGAAAAGACACTTCACGCTGTCCTTAAGCTGTATTATGAGCCTGATGAGGACAAGCACGAGGTCGCTATGAGCGGTTATTATGCTGATATATATAATGACAAAGGAATAATAGAGATACAGACACGCCAGCTTAATAAACTGAGGGATAAGCTTTCGGTATTTCTACAAGATTACCACGTTACTGTGGTGTATCCGCTTCCATTTAACAAGTGGTTAAGCTGGGTTAATCCTGATAATGGAGAGGTTCAGGGCAGGAGAAAGTCGCCAAGACATTTTACGGAATATGATGCATTTTACGAGTTATATAAGATAAAAAGCTATCTGAAAAATCCTAATCTTTCAATCAATCTTGTGCTTATGGATATGGAAGAATATAAGCTTCTTAACGGCTGGAGTTATGATAAGAAAAGAGGTTCAACAAGATATGACAGAGTACCGGTTGGGATAAGAAGAATAGTAAAGTTTGACAGGATAGAGGATTATATGCAGTTAGTTCCAGCGGATTTGAAGGAAGATTTTACGGTGAAAGACTTTGCCATGGCGGCTGGGGTCAGTGTTGAAGCGTCAAGATATACGCTTAATATTCTTAATTATCTTGAGATAGTAAAGCGTACTGGCAGAGTAAAGAATGGGTATGTCTATAACGTCACAGAAGAATTTTAATATAATGAGCGCAAAAGAAAAGGAAGCGGCTGCGAAGCAGACATTTACTTTTCTTGCGCCATTAACGAACGAACAGTCGTGCGAAGCAGGACGAAAGAGTGCGATAAGCACGGGTTCGTGAGTATAGGGTAGATAAAAAGAAAATTATGATATAATTAGCACAAAAAAATATGCAGAAATATGATATATAAGGAGGCACAGATATGTATGTAATTAAAGATAATACATTTAATATATCAGTAAGAAATCTGGTTGAATTTATGTGCCTTGGTGGGGATATTGATAACAGGGATACAGGTGTTGCTGATGTTAAGGTTATGCAGGAGGGTGCGAGGCTTCACAGGAAAATCCAGCACTCTATGGGTTCTAATTACAGGGCAGAGGTGCTTCTTAGGAATAAAGAGGAGCTGACATCAGAGGGTGGAATTGAATACGAGCTTAGAATAGAGGGCAGGGCAGACGGAATAATAGCTGACATTGAGGAAGATGAGGATGGCAATAAGCTGCCGATAGGTGAGGTTACAATTGATGAGATTAAGACTATGCAGTCAGATGTAGGAAAGCTTAAAGAGCCGGTGTATGTGCATAAGGCACAGGCTATGGTGTACGCTTATATATATTTAACAAGGTATAATCTGGAGAGCATTAATGTACAGCTTACTTACTGTAATACAGAAACTGAGAAAATAGTAAGATTTAAAGAGCAATATGACAGTGAGTCAATTATAAAATGGTACAGAGAACTTGTAGCTGGCTTTAAAAAGTGGATGGATTATGTATTTGATGAAAGGGCAGAAAGGAATGCTTCAATTCAGAAACTGCATTTTCCATTTGAGTACCGTGAGGGGCAGAAGAAGCTGGTTGCGAGTGTATACCACACGGTAAAAGAACAGAAGGTGTTATATATACAGGCACCGACAGGAGTAGGAAAGACTATATCAACAGTATATCCAGCCGTGCAGTCGTGCAGTAATGGCTTAACTGACAAGATATTCTATCTTACCTCCAAGACAATAACGAGAACGGTAGCCGAGGAAACATATGCGATACTAAGAGATGCAGGACTGCATTTTCGCACAGTGACACTGACGGCGAAGGATAAAATATGTCATCTTGATGAGCACAACTGTAATCCAGAGGTGTGCGAGTATGCAAGGGGGCATTTTGACAGGGTAAATGAAGCTGTTTACGATATAATCACTAATGAAGCGGTAATTAACAGGGATACGATATTGCAGTATTCAGTGAAGCATAAGGTGTGTCCGTATGAAATGTCGCTTGATGTTTCATACTGGTGTGATGGAATAATATGCGATTACAATTATGCTTTTGATCCAGATTCTTCATTAAAAAGATATTTTGGTGATGGCGGCAAAGGCAATTATGTATTTCTTGTAGATGAGGCACATAATCTTGTTGACAGGGCAAGGGAGATGTATAGTGCAACGCTTGTCAAGGAAGATTTTCTTGCCTGCAAAAGAGTAGTTAAGGATATGGACAAAAGGCTGGCTTCATACCTTGAAAAATGCAACAAATATCTTCTTGAATTAAAGAGAGCCTGTGATAAAGAATATATAATAATAGATGATTACTGTGTCACATTTTTAGCTAATCTGCAATCGTGTTATTCGTATATGCAGAAGTTCTTGGATAAGAATAAAGGAAAGCCGGTGTGCGATGAGATAATAGAATTCTTCTTTAAGATAAGACATTTTATTAATATGTATGACTGCATAGATGAGAAGTATGTTATATATGCTGAGCATATCGATGACGGTGACTTTGCACTTCATCTGTACTGTGTTGACCCGTCAGGACAGTTATCGCAGAGATTAAGTCAGGGAATATCGACAATAATGTTCTCGGCGACACTTCTTCCAGTGAATTATTTTAAGGAAATGCTTTCAGGAAATGCAGATGACTATGCTGTGTATGCACATTCGCCGTTTGATACTGATAATAAGAGAGTGCTTATTGGACGTGATGTTACAAGCAGGTATACGAGGCGTAATTATAATGAGTACACCAAGATTGCAGGTTATATCCACACACTTACGCAGTCGAAGCAAGGCAAATATATGATATTCTTTCCTTCTTACAGCTATATGAGAGAGGTGTATGATATATATATACAAAAATATGCCTGCAATGTTATAGATCTGCACGATGTTGAGGATGGAAGCTACATTTATCATCTCTCTGAGGGAGAAAATGTATTGATACAGGATAATAATATGACGGAAGCCGATAAAGAGAATTTCTTGTCAGTATTTATGGATAATACAAGTGGAAATGTCACGGGCTTTTGTGTGCTTGGCGGTATATTTTCTGAGGGAATTGACCTAAGGGATAAGTCACTTATAGGGGCGTGTATTGTAGGAACAGGCATACCTATGATATGCAGACAGCGTAATATATTAAGAAATTATTTTGACAGTATAGGTAAGAATGGCTATCAGTATGCGTATGTATTTCCGGGAATGAACAAGGTGCTGCAGGCGGCTGGAAGAGTTATAAGAACTGCAGATGACAAGGGTATAATACTTCTGTTAGATGACCGTTTTATGACACAGGAATACCAGATGCAGTATCCAAGGGAATGGGATAAAGTGTATCCTGTAGATATTAATAATACAGGAAAATGTATTGAAGATTTCTGGAGATTATAAGGCATATGGGGAATTATGAGGGAATTTGTCAATTGTGGTGATATTTGGCAAGTAATATGTTGAGAAATTGTCAGACATATGCTATTATTCTAGTATAAATACGGACTGTGACAATTAATTATATGATTATTTATATTGGAGAGAACTATGGGAGAGAATGAAATCAGGAATTTAGCGGATTCCCATGCGGGAATAGATGAATGGAAGAAAGCTGGATTTAACGAACTTCAGGTGCTTGAGATTACTAAAGGTAATGATAATGGCGTTGATATTTCTATATATGCCAGTCCCGAATATAATTCAAGGCAGATGAAGGTTATAAGAATGGCACTTGAGGAAGGAATTGA
>JABLTQ010002289.1_pt1 | contig 13288 bp, 4 predicted proteins | sample 7160101 | NCBI WGS metagenome assembly JABLTQ01 (sample SAMN14651228, study PRJNA627086) | human gut metagenome | isolation source: feces | host: Homo sapiens
CCATTGAGATACGCATACGCCTTTGCCATCCGGCACACCGCCAGCGCGCCGCGCGGGCTGACACCGAGTGCCACCTGCGGATGCGTGCGGGTCTTTTCTACGAGCGTGGTCACATAGTCCAGAACGGGATCGCGCATATCGACCTTTCGCACGTCCTGTACCAGCCCAAGCAGTTCTTCCTTGTTGACCACAGCATATGCCCGGTCAAGGGGATTATCCACATGGCGGTCGCGGAGAATGTTGACGCTACTTTTGTGGTCGGGGTAGCCCATGCTGACACGGATGAGGAAGCGGTCAAGCTGAGAATTGGGGAGCATCGTCGTACCGGCAGACCCGACCGGGTTCTGCGTGGCGAGGACGATAAACGGGTCGGGCAGATCATACGTCTTGCCGTCCACGGTGACCTTGTGCTCCTCCATCGCTTCCAGCAGTGCGGACTGCGTCTTGCTGGAGGTACGGTTAATTTCATCCGCCAGCAGCAGATTCGTCATGATCGCGCCGGGCTTATAGACAAACTCATCTGCCTTTTTATCATAAACAGAGAAGCCGATGATGTCTGACGGCACGGTATCCGACGTGAACTGCACACGGCGGGTCTCCAAGCCAAGGACTTTTGCAAAAGTCATAGCTGTGGTGGTCTTGCCGACGCCGGGCACGTCCTCCATGAGAACGTGGCCCTGCGCCAGAATTGCCATTAAAATCTTCTCGACAATCTCATTCTTGCCGACGATAACGGACTCGATCTCCTGTAAAATCTCGTTGATTTTTGTATTCATAGCAAGCTGCTCCTATTCGTTATTTTTATGTCGTTATCCTTCTCCGCCGGTGTCTCCGGCGCCGGAATCGTCTCCGCCAGCATCCCCGCCGCCGGAATCATCTCCGCCGTCGCCGTCTCCGCCGGGATTGCCGCCGCTTCCGCCGCCGTCTTCATCCCCGCCCGGATTCGGGTCCGGGGTGGGGTCAGGGTCAGTCGGCGGCGTGTAGGTCTGGTCTATTGCGCCGCAGGCGCAGATGCCCTCAACATAGGTGTGTGCCTCGGATTCGACCAGTTCTTTCTGGCAGACACTGCATATCACTTTATGTGTCGTGCCATCGTTGTTGTTCACATATTGCTTATGATCCTCGCAGACGTGACTGCCGTACCCGCAGACCGAGCAGGCACCGTTTTCGCCCTTCTGGTCGTGCGTCTGCTTGACAGACAATCCGCAATCTTTGCAGTAGAGCGTATGTCCGTCCGCATCTACTTCGGAGCCATCCCAGCGGAACTCACCGATACCATTGCAGGCGCTCATATGCAGCATCTTGCACTTATCGCATATCCAGTCGTATTCGCCTTCTATGTAGTGGTGCTCTGCTTCATTGATATGCGTACCGCAGTTTTTGCACTTCTGATAATGTTTCGCGCCGTCAGAATACCAGACGTCCCCAATTTCATGCTCCAGCGGCTCAGGTTCTTCTGTCTCCCGCTTTGCATGGCAGTCCTGGCATTCATCCGTTCGGATACCGCCGTGTTCACAGTTCGCTGTGTTGCTGATTTCCTTCCAGATATGCGGTTCTTCCTTTTTGTATCCGCAGTCGTGCTGGCATGTGATGATGTGTATCTCGGAATTTTCTTCGCTCGTGTATTGAAGCACATGCGGCGCGGGGTCGCCAACGTTCTTTCCGCAGTCCCCGCAGACCAGCGCACAGGTTCCGTTCTCCTGATCGACATACTTCTGGTGATCCTTCGGGTGTGTGCAGGGATTCTCCAAGCCGCAGCGCTTGCAGATCTGTTTCGTTATACCGTCCGTTGTAACAGCTTGCAGATCGTGGTGCGGTTCTTCGGACCAGCGCCCTCCGCCGTAGTAGGTCACGCAGTAGCCGACAGAGTTTCCGCGACCCTGTCCATTTCCGATATCCCAGCCGTAGGCCAGCGTATAGCGCAGCGTCAGCGTATCTCCCGGCTTTAGGTCGGCCTTATCCATGCCGTAGGATGGATAAGTTCCGTTAATTTCATATTCCCAGCCGGAACCTTCCGTGAAATCCAATTCGCCGAGACTGCTGCTTGCGTCATTCAGGCTCAGACTGTTGCGGTAGATGCAGCGCCAGAGAATGTCCAGATTCGTGCCTTCGCCAAACTGCGCGTCAATTCTGGCAAAGTTCTCCGCCTCCGTACCGCTCCATGAGCCGCTGATCGCATTGGCGCGCATACCAAGTCCGCTTGTATCGTCCAGACTTCTCAGGTAGAAATCAGGGCCGAACGGATCGTTGCACTCCGCGCGCCAGCCGAGGCTTCGTTCAGCCGTTCCGAATGGCTCCGGCGCCGTATAGCCCCAGACCGCTTTTGCAACTGCGCAGGACGCCGGTTCACCGGCAAGGACATCACAGGTGATAGACGAAGAACCGAGTCCGACGACGCCCATGTCGATCACGATCGTCGCCTCGCCGAGCTTTTCGCCGCTGCTTGCGCGTTCGCCGCGGAGCAGGATCGTTTTCTCGCCTTTATTGCCGAAGGCGTCCTCGGCGCTGATCACAAGTGTATGCTCGTTTGTGTCTCCCTTTTCCGGATTACTCGGCGTCACCTTGAACTGCTGCCAGCTTCCGCCCGCAACGCCGGTAAAGATGCACGCTTCATCATCCATCTTTACACTCAGCTTGGTGTCCGTTCCGGTATACAGGATATACGTTTTGTTCTGCTCGGCATCCTCGCTCCAAGCGCGGAGCTTAAAGGTCAGCATCTGTCCGTTTGCGACGCTTTCGACACCCTCCAGATCGCACTCGATCTTTACCTCCTGATCACCGCGGTGCTTATACGGAATGCTGATGATAAACGTGTATTCCTCGCCCGCGCCGGAGGCTTTGATAGTAAATGTATTTTCGCCCGTTTTGCCGTCCTCGGCCAGAAGCAGCGTCACGCTGCCGGTGGGCGCTGTGAGCGTCTTTGTGCTGAAATCGCCCGACTGATAGCAGGTGACGGAGGTGATCTCAATGCCCGACGTGTCCTCACCTGTGAGCCGCAGCTCGTAGCCAAGCAGCCCGTCCGTCAGCTGATTGTCATAGACATCCTCCGCATGGACGGTCTTCCTGTTTTCGCATTTCAGGACACACGGCTTCGCCGCACCATCTTCCATAACGGTATACGCCATTTCAAGCGAAACGTCGCTCTGGTAACGGATCGTGACCGTAAATGTGACGGTACGATCCTTGACCTTCGCGGTCACGAGGGCCGTATAGGTCGCGCCGCTTTCTGTGGCTTCCAACTGCACGGAGCCGTTGTCCGTACTCATGGCCGCGCCATTGAAGCTGGCGCTTGTGATCTGCGCATCCTCCGCACTTTTGCCGGTCAGAGCGAGCTTATATAGAAGCTCGCTGTTGCTGATCTGGTTATGCTTGATGGTCAGCGCCGCACGCTTATCCGCGTCGCAGAGAACGGTCTGCGCCGTGACGGATTTTTCGTACCATGTAAATTGCAGCTGGAGGTCGAGGCCGTCCTCATATGTCACGACGAACGTATAGCTGATCGTCTGCCCCAGCACCTCGGCGGTCACGGCGAGATAGTAGGTCTCCGTGTCCTTGCCGTCCGCTACGGCCATCTGGATCTCGCCGGATTCCGAAAGCGTCCCGCGCTCACCGTCCGTCGTCCAGTATTCCGCTGTGCGGATCGTCGCGTCGTCCGCGCTTTCGCCAAGGAATTGCAACGCGTATGCAAAATTTCCGTCTGTCAGCGTGTCGCTCTTGACCGTGCGATTGACCGAGCCGTTGGCCGGGCAGGTGGCCTGACCGTTGGGCTGCCATGTAAGCTGCAAATCGAGGTCAATGCCGCTTTCCAGCCGCAGCACGAACGAAAAGTCAACGTTCGTCTCCACGGTTTCACCCTTCTGGTTCTTCTGTACGGCATGGGCCTGCACGGTCAGGATATAGTTCTGAAACTCTGCACCGTCCGGCAGCGTCATGTCCAGCACACCGCGCGTTTCCGCTTTCTGCGATACGCCGTTGCCCACGGCAACCCGCACATCGGTGATCTTTGCATCTTCCGCGTCAAGGCCGGTGAGGTTCAGCTCATAGCGCAGTCTGCCGCGGTCAAGCTGGGCAAGCAATACACGCTTGCCGACAGACTCTCCGGGCGCACAGACCATGGAGCTTGCCTGTGAGCCGTATTTGTACCACGTCAGCAGTGCGCCGAGGTCGAGTTCCGTTTCCGGCAGATCCTCGTCTGTCTCGCCGGTGTTTCCAGCTTCTTCACCTTCATCGCCCTTATTGGAATCGGTATTCGTACCGATGGCAGCGTCGGCCAGAACCTCCTGCTGGGGCCTGCCTTCCGGCTGCTGCTCCGGTTGGGTGTCCTGTCCCTGCTCCGCCTGATTTTCCGTTTCCTCCGGGTCAGGCCGCTCCTGCTCGCCGGTCAGCTCGCTATCGGCGCTGCCGCCGGAACCGACTGTGCCGGTGCTTTCGGCTTCGCCGTTTCCGGCATGGCCGGGCGCTTGTCCCGCTTGCAGGACGGTGATCTCCTGCGGCGCGGCTTGCAGGATGGGATTATCCGGCTCGGCCGACCGCATACCCATGAGCGGCAGACAGATACTCAGCAGCAGCGCGCAGATCAGTACGCCGCAGCCAGCCTGCTGCACCCACGGGAACCTTTCAAGAAATTTTTTCATGTGTGTTCGCCCTCCGGGAAAAGGGCTTCCCCCTTAAAAAGTCTGCATTTTGTGCAGCTTATTCGTACTTTTAAGAAGTACCCTTAAACGCACGAATAAGCCGCACGGTTCCCCACGCTTTCGCGTGGGGAACCGCCCAGCTTGGGGTGGTTATCCAATATTCAATTCAGAACGTTGGACTGCGTGTTTCATTTTGCGATTTTTTCCATGAAGCGCATGAGGATGGTCGCGACCTGTGCGCGGGTGGCGGAGCCCTGCGGGTTCAGCTTGCCGTTCGAGCCCTGAAGGAGTCCTTCGGCGACTGCCCACTGCATGGCCTCTGCCGCGTATCCGCTGACCTTGTCCGCATCGGAGAATGCAGTCAGGGCGGCGGACTTGCTCACGTCGTAGCCCTTCTGCTTCGCGTTGCGGTACAGGATCGTTGCCAGCTGCTCACGGGTGATGACGCCCGGCATGTTGGTGCCGTCCGAAATGCCGTTGTCCATGGCCCACTTCTGGCCTGCCGCGTACCACGGCGTACCATTCGTGTTCACGCCCTCGACACGGGCGAGGATCGTGACGATCATGCCGCGCGTCGTATTTGCGTTCGGGCTGAAAGCATTGGAGGACGTGCCGTTCATCAGGCCATTCTCATAAGCGTACTTGACGCCGTCATAGAACCAGTTGTTCGCGGAAACATCCGTGAACGGCAGATCCTTGCCGGTATCCGGCTTCTGAGACGGCTTGCTCGGCGTGACGGGGAGAACCGGCGTATCGCTGCCCTCCGTCAGCAGGTGATAGATTCTTTCCGCCTCGGCCAGCTTGTCCAGCAGCTCCTGCGGGAAGGTCTTCAGCTGATCTGCCGACAGTCTGGATACAGCTGCCTTCGCCGCATTGATCGCGTCGCCGCTATTGATGGTCACGGTACCGATGGCGTTGATCTTCTCGACAGCGTCGTTCCAGATCAGCGTATCGGCAGCCTCGATCAGCTCGTCCATCTTTCTGGTTTCCGCGACGGAGAGGCTCTCATACAGGTCAGAATTCTTCTTGATCTCCTCGTATGTACGCTGGGCGCTGCGGATCTCCTCCACATCGTCGAGCGTTGCCTCAGCCGGTCTGGGAAGCGACTTGACCGTCGCCTTGAACTCCTTGAGCTTGCGGTAGCTCTGTACCTTCTCAAGCAGCTTTTCCAGATTCTCGACAGCATCTTTATTGACCTTAGCCTGCTGCTCGGATTGCAGCTGCTTGTACGCAGCCTCTGCCGCAGCGATCTGCTTTTCGTACTTTTCGTAGTTGGTAAAGTCGATGGTGTCGGCCTGCGGGAGCTGCTTCAGCTGATCTTCGACCACCTTATAGCTGCCGCTGGCAGAGATCACTCTGACCACATACCACGTGCCGTCGTTCGACTGCGTGTTGCCGGCCTGATTGTTCATGGTGGGCCAGCCCTTGATGCCGCAGCCGATGTAGATCGTGTCGCCCGCGACGACGGGGATGGACTCGGTGCGCTTGTAGAAGCTGCTGCCCTCGGTGTTGGACGTGACCTTTTCGTTCAGGAACGTCTTCACGAGGAAGTTCTTGTTCGCCGCCGTCGGGGTCACCGTCAGGTTCGAGCTGTCGCCGTCGATGACGAGCGTGTAGGTATAGGTGCCGCCGCGCTTACCGGGTTCAAACGTGGTGGTCAGGCGCGGGTTGCCATCGCCGTCGAACGTCAGCGATTTGAGCGTCGTGTCAGAGTTGCTCCACGTGCCGCCGACATCTTCGCCAAGACCCACGGAGGTGTACTTGATGCTGATGATATCGCCGTCCGTCAGCTTGCCGTTTTTCACGGAGAAGTTGGCAAAGCCCTCGTTGGTGAACCAGTCGTTGAGCGTACCCATCCAGCCGGACTGCTGGCCGCCGGTGAATTCGGCAAGGCTGTAATCGCCGTCGGTAATGGTGGAAAGATAGGTGATGTCGAAATCATACGTCCCGTCGCCATTGCCGCCGGTGCCGAGCCATGTGCAGTTCGCTTCCGTGAGTGCGCGGAGCAGAACGGTCATCATGGTGTCGTTTTCGCCAAGCGGGTAATTCTTCCGTTCGAGCCAGTACTGATCCTCAGGTCTGTAGAAGTGTTCGAGCGCGGCTTTGTTCTCGCCCTCGGCGCTGCTGCCGTCGTTCGTGTAGTTCTGGACGCTGACGGTCACAGTACCGACCTGCACGCCGGGCGTAAAGGCATTGCCGTTCGTGACGTCGTTGACCTTCTTCCAATACTCGCCTGTTCCGTATTCCCAGCCCTTGATCTCGGCACCGGTATTAACGTCGTTGGCTGCGTTCGCCATGTTCTTGAGCACGGTTCTGCGCGCCTCGCCGACGGCTTCGACGGTCTTGGCGTTCTTGATTTTCTCAATGCCAGCTTCATATGCAGCGTAGATCTGCTCGTACTTCGGATGCTCTGTGCCGTAGCCGTCGAGCGCGGTCTTGGCTGCGGCCAGCGCGCTGTCTTTCGCAGCGGTGATCTCGTCGGCGGAGCCGCCGGCGGGAACCCACGTCACTGTGGCTACCACGTTGTCATACGGCATGGTGAAGTACTTGAAGCTCCGGAGGATACGGCTGGCCTTGACGTCCGTGCCGTAGTCCGACCAGTCAAAGGTATCAAGGCTGCGGTCGGCGATGTCTTCCTCGGCGAGACCGGAGAACGTGATGCCGCGAAGCTCGTACTCGTTGTCATTGACGTAGAAGTGCGGAACCTCGGTGGTGTTCGTGCCCTTGACCCAGTGGTCTTCGATGCGCCACGCAGCGCCGGTGTCAGTGATGGCGTAGTCGTTGCCCGGAACGAGATACGGGAAGTTTGTCTTCACGCTCGCATCCGTCAGCGGACGGCCATTCTTGTCGTCCTTGCGCGCGCCGCGAATCTGGAAGTAGGTGGCGTAGGTCGGGTTCGCGCAGAAGTAGACGTCCGTACCAACGTCGACCGTCGTCACTTCCTCGTAATTGACCTTCGTCTGGCTTGTGTTCACCTTGTTGAAGGTAAACAGCCCCGCCATCCTCGTGCCGCCGGTGGTGCCGTTCGTGCCGTCGACGACGCGGTGCTCCTGAAGCCACTTGATCATGGCTTCCAGACCGCCCTTGTCTTCTTCCGGCACAGCAGAGAGGTCATACGCCACCGTCAGCGTGTAGTTCTTCGCGCCGCCAGCTGCCAGTCCCTCGCGCGCGGCGAGAATCTCGTTGTAGCGCTTCGTTTCCTGCACGCTGAGCTCGTCGCGCTGATACTGCGTCATCGCGTTGTAGTAGCTCTCGAGCTGGTCGATCAGCTTGACAGCCGACGCGTCGAGCTTCGTCAGATCTTCGGGGAAGCGCTTCATGAGCGCCCGGAAATCGGCGAGGTTCTTCGCGTTCGTGTCCGCGGCCTTTCTCTGGAGCGTCTCGATGCCGGACTTCGCAGTCAGCTGCGCCGCGTAAGCGGAAGCAGCGTCCTCAGCCGCGTCGATGCCGTCCATGCCGGTCTGGTAGAGCGTTTTGATCGTCTGCCAGTCGGCTTCCGTGAAGCACTCCTGCGGATAATCCGGGTTTTCATACGTCTTTTTGAGTTCTGCCCGCAGATCGTTCTTGATCTTCGTGAGGTCGGCCTGCGACTCGTCGACGGAAGCGTAAATCAGAATCGCGCCGCCATTGACGAACGCCGCATCGTCGCTGTCAAGGCTATAGACATTGACCAACTGCCAGCCCGGCTGATAGACGGTCATGGTAAGCGTGCCATCCGCGCCGGTCTTGAGCTTCGTGTCGGTCAAAATCTCGGCGTTGACCACCGATTCATAGTCGTCCACGCTCATGCTGCGGAAGACGTATGCGCCCGGGGTGGGCTTTGCTTCGTCGTCCGTCATGTAGGCGGGCATAGCTGCCTTCGAGGTCGCCGTCAGCGTGAACGGCACGCCGACGACCGCCTTGTAAGCGCCGTTGGTCTCGTCCTGCGGAAGATCCGTCGTCAGCGTCTGATACCGCATCTGATCCGGCACACGTTCAAGCGCCATCGGCCAGATATCCTCGCTGATGTTGACCATGCCCGGCATTTCCACGCGCACGATGGTTACTTCGTCGCCGTCGTGGAGCAGGAACTTGCTATACTCATTAAATCCAGCGTAGTCGATACCGCCCGCCCGGCAGAAGAAGCACATCGTGCCGTTGACGTAGACCATCAGCTTGCTCATGGAGTTGACACGCCAGACATTCTCGTCCTTATAGGTGCTGGTCATCACATCCGCGACCGTCGTACCGGCATTCACCGTGCGGGTATAGGTGCGCATGTTGAGCTTCTTGCTGATGGACGTTGCCTTTTTGGCCGCTAATTCGTCGGTCAGCGAGACGCGCACGGTGATCTTATCCGCGTTCGGAACAAGGCTGAAGTACGCGCTGCGGAGACGGTTGAACGCGTCTGCCTGTATCCCTACTTCGCTTACACCCATTGTGGAGGTGAATGTTCCGTGTTCCTTCGCGGTGTTCAGCGCATTGGCGCGCGCTGTCACATAGGCCTGCCAGCTATCGCTGGTGTAGTCGTCCGCGCTCAGCGTGTCGTAATAGCCCGCGTAGAGCGAGATACCGGCAAGCGCGTTGTCAGTGACCGCTTGCAGCAGGCTGTGAACACGGGTGTCCAGACCGGCTTTGGCTTCCTTCAGCGCCTCAACCAGTGCATCTACCGTCTCCTGCGGATGCTTGACGGAGCTGTTTTCGTCTGTCGCCGTGACGTTTCCGTCTGCGTCCTTCGTGAACAGGGAATCAAGCAGTTCCTGTGCCTCATCGCGTTTGCTTGCGAACGCCGTCCAACTGTCGAGGGAATAATCCTTCGCATCCTCTTCACTGTATAGATTCAGCGTTTCATAGAGCCCTGTCGGGTTGACTTGAGACGTTGGGATCAGGTCTGCGATGGCTTTGGACAGTGCGCTATCCTTGTCCGTGGTATCCAGCGATTTTGTCGCTTTGTCTACCTCGTCCGTTCCTGCATTCTCGTCGACATACACATCCTGAGCAGCTTTTACAACTGCCTGCATTTCGTTCCAAAAGCCTTTTTCGCTTACTGTCTTGCCGTTAAAACGATCATCGTCTTTATAGTATCCGGTTGTTGGAACTTTTTTCAGCGCTGCTTCAAGTTTGCTCTTATCTACTTTGCCGGTTGCTTTTTCCCATTCAATGAGAAGATACCCATAATGCAGTTCATCATCGTCATCTGTTATACAAATAAATGCCAGCAAATGATCTGCTTTATCGGCATCGGTCATTACAATGCCCGTATTCAGCGTTATGCACGTCTTTGCTTGCGCATAGTTTGCCACCATTGCCTTATATGCGTCATCCGTTTCTGCGTGATCAACAGTTACTATTGATTCTAGCATCTCGATAGAAGCAGAATAATCAGGATATGCAGAACCTGTATCCAGCACCTGCAATCTCTGATAGTCACCTGTGACATTTAGAAAGTAGACGTCATAGCTTTCTTGAACGAAGCCTTCGTAATCCTCATTTTCCCGAAAGAAGGGTGGGACAAATGTGCATGTACCTTTTTCCCCGCTCGCAAAAATTGCCGGCAGATCAATTTGCTGAATATCTGCCGCCAGCGCTGGCGTAACCACACCGAGCAGTATGATCAATACCAGCAACCATGTGAGCAGGGTGCGTGGCGCGGCTAACGCCGCGCCACTTTTGACCGTTTTTTCCATAGCTGCTTGTTATTTGCCTGTTACCACAGCTACAATCGGGGATTCCGTACCGTTCTGCGTGATGATCTGATAGGTCTTACCGGATTCAACAGTTAAGCTGTATCCGCTCGAAGCGTCAACGCGCGCACCATTGATATAAACATTGCTCGCGCTCGATTTAATCGTCCAAGCACCCGGCGTAAGGCTCTTGCTCCAACCGCTTTCCGGTTTATACGATGTCAGATCCTTTTTGATTGTCAACGTTTTCCCTGCCGCACCGGTACCCGTACCGGTGCAGGCTGCAACGCCGCAGACCTCGGTGGAAATCTCGCCGAAGATGCCGTTCATCTGCGCCATGCCGGTGTAGATACGCACATATCGGATCGAGTCCAGATTGGCCGGTGTGCCGTTGGACTTGACTGCCCATGCAATGTCGATGGGGTCGCCGCCGCTCGTGCCCGCAACCTTGGTATCATAGTCGCTGCTGCTGGTGAAGGTCTGATACGGGTTGTAGGCGATGGTGCCGCCGAGCGTCTTGTTCGGATGCACGTCGCAGTAGCCGAAGCCGATCTCCGCCGTCTTGTTCGTGCCGGGGTAGTTGGTCAGAAGCGTGCCGGTGAAGGTCAGGGTGTCGGTGATGCCGCTCTCGCGCGTCGTTCTGCTGACGAACGGAAGCGTATCAACCTTATCCATCGCCGCGCGTGTGCCGGAGGTGATGAAGTAGTTCGCGTTCATCGGGAACCAACTGTGGTTGTGGAACGTGTTTTTCGCCACCGTTCCGCCGGTCGTCGTTGTGCCTACCGTCAAAGCGTACGGAACGTCTGCCAGTACGCCGACAGCGCCCGGTTCATCCTCGCTCAGTTCGGATGTATCCGTGTTCGGGTTGGTATAGGTGATGGTTGCGCCCGTGGTGCTCTTCGTGTAATACATCGAGCCCGCGATGTCGTACCACGTCTGACCGTCTTTGGAGACCTGAATGCAGCCCGCTTCGGAGTTGCCCCAGAAGGCGTTGCCGTAGACGATGAAGTCCGCGCCGTAGGGATGCGTGGGATCGTCCGCGATCGGGTTTTCAAACTTGTAGACCGCGTAGCCGCCGAAGAAACCGAGGGAAACGCCCGTCGTAGAGTTGGCCTTGACTGCGCCGGTGCTGTCATAGGCGTCGCCCCAGCCGCCGGACGTCACACCTTCGTTGACGAACTGTGCAGGTGCGGGCAGGTAAGCGTAGAGCGCCGTGCCGGTCGCTGTCGTGCCGCCGCTGGGCTGTGCGCAGTTGAACGTTGCCGAACCGATATTGCCCGTGCCGGTGACGGTCACGGTGGAAGCCGAGGTCGTGGGCAGAACGACGACGCCGTAATTCGTCGTGGTGCTCTCGACGTAGTTGCCGTCCTCGTCGGTCACATAGCTGCCATCGGCGTTCTGGGCATAGGCCCAATGGAACGAGCCGCCGTTGCTGACGGTGACGCTGGCGACCTTCGAGCGGTCGCTGGCGATCAGCGAGAAACTGAACGGATAGTAGCCGTTCGTGGCTGTGTTCAGGATGTCTACGCCGTCGAAGTACATGCCTTCAATGTCAAGGTCGACCGATACGCCAAGACCGTCGCCGATGGCGTAATCAGTTTCGAGCGAGTTGGTAGCTGCAAATGCGCTCGCGCTCAAAGCGAAGAGCATCACAACTGCCAAAAGGATTGCTGTGAACTTTTTCATAGTTCATCCTCCTATCTTGTATTTTCCCGGTTTCTTTTTGCCCGCGCAGTCGGGAGGCCCTGCGCGGAATGCACATTCTGTATCCCGCTTCTCCCGTGCGCTTTTGAGAAGCGGCTTTATCTAACGGCGGAACAACTCGCCGCTAAATACATGCTGACACACTACAGATACAGTATCGTTTCCTGTGCTCCCACGCGCCCATGTGAAGACCACGTTTTCCACTCCCTTGGCGCGCTCTTATCGTCGCGGCGCTTCCCCGGAAGCAGTATCCTTTCCTGTTGCAGCTATTCAGTTGTCGGCGCGTATCGCCTTATTGAGACGGGCGAAGGCCCGCTGGTTTCGTGAAAGGGGGTTCCCCGGCTCTGTGTTCCCGCGCAGAGCCGGGGCCTTGCGTCTGTGACGCACAAGGAAGCGAATCTCAGGGGGATGAGACGCACATCTATCTGCAAATCTGTCCGTTTCAGATTGGCATACAATCGTTCTTGGCTCTCCCTCCGGGAGAGCTGTCACCGCAGGCGACTGAGAGGGGCTGCTGCCTGTTACCCTCTCCGTCCTCGCTGCGCTCGGCCACCTCTCCCAAAGGGAGAGGCAAGGAGCCGGCTTTTACTTGGCTTTCCGTTCAGCCTTTTCTTGCCGCATTTTTTCTTTGTTCGCAGCCTTCTTCTGCCGCTTTTCCAGTATATCCTGTTCCCGCTGGCGTTCGTATTCCTGCTGGAAGAGCATGGTCTTCTCCAGCGCGGGCGTACCGCGCTTTGCCGCAAGCTCTCTGCTCACGCCGATCGCTTCAAGCGCATTTACCCATCCGCGGAACCGCAGCTCAATAAAATCGCCGCCAATTATTTCTGTCCTGCCGGGGATATGCCGCAGCTCCGCCTGCTGCCGCCGCAAATATGCAGCCAGCTCTTGCGTCGTAGCATTTTGATATTTCAGAACAAACTCGATGTTCCTGTGAGACAGCGCCGTATAGGTGCGTTGGGTCAAAACTTTTTTAAGCGCCGCCATATTTTCCTCATACGCTCTGTTCGGATTCATCGCTGCACCTCCCGTTCAGAAGATGCCGCGTCCTTCGCTGCAAGCCGTCTCAATTCGATCTCGCATAAATCCTGAACGATCTTGCGGTCACGAAAATGTGGTGGATTTTTGATGTTTGTGATTTTTCCGGCATAAAAGGAACGGATTGCAGCTTTCCATGAGCCGAAACGGTACTCAATATACTCGCTGCCGATCACCTCGACCATCGCGGGCGGGTGTCCAATGTCCTCCATGCAGCTCTGCAAGTATGCCGAGAGCTGCTCCAAAGTGTCA
>JABLTQ010098372.1_pt1 | contig 13228 bp, 10 predicted proteins | sample 7160101 | NCBI WGS metagenome assembly JABLTQ01 (sample SAMN14651228, study PRJNA627086) | human gut metagenome | isolation source: feces | host: Homo sapiens
CAGATAGCCCGCTATCTTCCTCATCACACAAACGGAAATGCCTCAAAAACTCATCCCAAATCAGCACACGATAAATTCAAAACAGTTTCTTAGAGCCTGTTTCAATTTTCCGGTCAAGTATTTTTATCCGCCCTTTTTGAGTTTGTTTCCGGTCTGTCTCCCCGCTTTCATTCGCCAGACAGCCCGCTATCACCCCGAAAACAATTCTCAAACCGAGGCAGAGCAAAATTTAAACGACAGGCTCTTAAACAGGCCGTCTGATTCGCCGCTCCGGCAGAAGTTTCCGGTATCTGTTGGGCGTACACCCTTCCAGCCGCTTAAACCACCGGATAAAGTGCTGCGGGTTTGGCCGACAGACAAAGCCTGTCCGCACAATACGGCACGGTGGGCACCCCGTCCGTTGCCTCCTTTTGCCCGCAAATTTATCATTTCTGCGCAAAAGTCAAGCGATCTTCTTCCAAAACATTCCGGCCGGCATTGCTGCCGAACGCGGCATACAACGGCAACCGCCAGAGCCTGCTACGCTTCCAGCCTGATGCCATCCGCGCCAATACCCGGATTGTAGAAGCGCTTAACGCTTTCGGCCGCACAAGGGGAATCACACCCGCCCAGACAGCCCTGGCCTGGCTGATGAACAAAAAGCCTTTCATTGTTCCCATCCCCGGCACGACAAAGCTGTCGCATCTTGAAGAGAACCTCCGTGCCTGCGACATCACATTCACCGCAAACGAAATGAAAGAACTGGAAGACGCGGTGTTCGCCATTCCGGTTATCGGCAGCCGCTATGACGCTTTGCAGGAATCCAAAGTGCAGAAGTGAATACACGGGCGACGAGTGCTGCCGCGTATATGTATGACTGCTGCGTGAACGGCAAACGGCACGAGCCTGCACCAAAGAGTCAGCCAGTCCGCCGGCACCATCTTCTCATCCTCTCAAAATCCGGCTGCCTGCACGCTCCCCATACCCGACTTCCGGAAATAAGGATGAAGAATGACAAAACTTTTCATAAAACATGTTCAAGAACATGCGCCATAATTAGTGTAATTTTACACTTATTCGTAATATTGCACCCGGTAATCAGAACGATAAGCCTCAAACCGGAAAGACAACCGTTCATCAACCTGAGAAATCAATACGTATAATTTATAAACAATAAAAAATTATGGACTGGAATTCACAACAATTCGTTTGGCTCGACTGGGCCATTATCGTAGCCGGAGTCGCCTTAGTGGCATGGGCTGTCTATCGCGCCGTACAAAAGGACAAACGCATGCAACAAGGAGCAGACAGCGAAGATTACCTTTTCGGCAAGGGAGAACCCTGGTATGTCATCGGCGCCGCCATCTTTGCGGCCAACATCGGTTCGGAACACCTGGTAGGTCTGGCAGGCACCGGAGCAAAAGACGGTGTAGGCATGGCGCACTGGGAGATGCAGGGATGGATGATATTGATTTTGGGATGGCTTTTCGTTCCGTTCTACCAGCTTCTCAACAACAAGCTGGGCAAAATCATCACCATGCCCGACTTTCTGAAGTTCCGCTACACCAAACGCACCGGATCATGGCTTTCCATCATCACGCTGATTGCCTACGTCCTGACAAAAGTATCCGTAACGGCTTTCACCGGAGGCATTTTCTTTGAATACCTGCTGAACATCCCGTTCTGGTATGCCGCAATCGGACTCATCGCAATCACAGCGGTGTTTACCGTATTCGGCGGCATGAAGGGCGTGATGACCTTATCCGCCATCCAGACTCCGATTCTGATTATCGGCTCGTTTCTGGTGCTCTTCCTCGGCCTGCACCTGCTGGGCGACGGCAGCATCGCCGAAGGATGGTCGCAGATGATGGCTGCATGCAACGCGGCACACGACGGTTTCGGAACCACACACATGTTCCATACAGATCCTGCCGACCCGATGTATCCGAAGTTCCCCGGATATGTGGTGTTTATCGGCGCCTCAATCATCGGCTTCTGGTACTGGTGTACCGACCAGCACATCGTACAGCGTGTGCTCGGACAGACCAAGGGCGAAAGCAACGCTGCCGTAATGGCCCGCGCCCGCCGCGGCACGATTGCAGCAGGATACTTCAAGCTGCTGCCTATTTTCATGTTTCTGATTCCCGGAATGGTTGCTTACGCCCTCTCGCTGAAAGCAGGAAGCGGCATCGTAATGGACATCACTGACCCGCACGATACAGACGGAGCCTTCGCCATGATGGTGAAGAATATCCTCCCCGCCGGCGTGAAAGGCATCGTGACCATCGGCTTCGTATGCGCACTGGTGGCTTCGCTCGCCGCCTTCTTCAACAGCTGCGCTACCTTGTTTACAGAAGACTTCTACAAGCCGATGAGAAAAGGCAAAAGCGAAAGCCATTATGTGTTCATCGGACGTCTGGCTACAGTGGTAGTGGTATTGCTCGGCCTGGCATGGATGCCGATCATGATGAACATGGGCAACCTGTATTCTTATCTCCAGGACATCCAGTCGCTGATCGCTCCGGCCATGGTTGCCGTATTCGCTCTTGGCATCTTCTCGAAGAAGATAACGCCGAAAGCCGGCGAATGGGGCCTGATCGGCGGCTTTCTGATAGGCATGGTGCGCCTGTTTACCAATGTCGTCACAGAATCCGGCACAAAAATGATGGACGGCGCATTCTGGGAATGCACACGCTGGTTCTGGCAGACCAACTGGCTCGTCTTCGAAGTATGGCTGCTGGTATTCATCATCATCCTGATGGTTGTCGTATCCTGCTTCACCCCGGCTCCTTCGAAAGAACAGATAGAAGCCATCACCTTCACCAGCGACTACAAGAAGGCTATCCGTGAGAGCTGGAACAAATGGGACGTCATCGCAACTCTGGGCGTAATCGCCTGCTGCGTGGCATTCTACTGGTACTTCTGGTAACATAAATCCGATACGCAAGGAGGTGTGCAAGAATGAATGCGGCAATTTGTTCTTACACACTTCTTTGTTTTGACGCAGGACAAACGCCCCATAAAGCGTTTCTCCGTCCTGCCCGGGCAGCCAGCCGGAGCAGGCACATGCAAGAAAAACAAGCAGTATATGTTGCATAACATAGCGGTTACTTGAACAACTTTCCCATATAAGTGTTACTTTTACACCATTCTAAAACATTCAATCATGAAAAGCATCAAAACAAACATTTTTGCAATGGGTGCCTCACTGGCTCTCCTTGCAAGCTGCGGAACGCAAGAAAAGAAAACCGAGCTCACCCTTTCAGGACTGGACCCCGCCAAGTTTGAAACAACCGTCGACGGGACAAAGCCTGTCAGACTCTATACACTGAAAAACCATAACGGCATGGAAGTGTGCGTCACCAATTTCGGAGGACGCATCGTTTCGATTATGGTTCCCGACAAGAACGGCACAATGACCGACGTGGTGCTGGGATTCGACAGCATCGCAGACTACCAGAACATTCCAAGCGACTTCGGGGCATCCATCGGACGCTACGCCAACCGCATCAACAAGGGACAGATAACAATCGACGGCACGCTTATCCAACTGCCGACGAACAACTTCGGACACTGCCTGCACGGAGGTCCCACGGGATGGCAGTATCAAGTGTACGAAGCCAGCCAAAGCAACGACAGCACCATCGTGCTGACCATCAACTCTGCCGACGGCGACAACAACTTCCCGGGAAATGTAACGGCACACGTCACCTACTCGCTCACCGCCGACAATGCCGTCGACATCAGCTATGACGCCACTACCGACAAGACCACGGTCATCAACATGACAAACCACTCTTATTTCAACCTGAACGGTGACCCGTCGAAGCCCGCCACCGACAACATCCTGTACATTGCTTCAGACAGCATCACTCCCGTCGACAGCACATTCATGACCAACGGAACGATGATGGCGGTAAAAGGCACTCCGTTCGACTTCAACACGCCGAAGCCCATCGCTCCGTCAGTAACAGGATTCGACAACGAACAAGTGAAGTTCGGAAACGGCTTCGACCACAACTGGGTATTGTCCACAAAAGGCGACATCACCAAACCTGCCGCCAAGCTGACCAGCCCTGCCACCGGAATCAGCCTCACCGTCTACACCGACGAGCCGGGAATACAGGTATACACGGGCAACTTCCTCGACGGAACCGTCAAGGGAAAGAAAGGGATCGTCTATCCGCAACGTGCATCCGTATGCCTGGAAACCCAGCATTATCCCGACAGCCCCAACAAGCCCCAATGGCCGTCTGTGCTGCTGAAACCGGGAGAAACCTATCACAGCCATTGCATATTCAAGTTTGGCGTGGAGAAATAAAGGGCGTACCCCTTTACATGCCAACAATCACTCTTCAACACACTAAAGATATGACGGATTATTACAGCAAAAACCCCAGATTTTATGTTGGCATCGACTGCATAATTTTCGGATTCGAGAAAAACCAGCTGAGCCTGCTGCTCCTGCAAAGGAACTTTGAGCCGGCCAAAGGACAATGGTCCCTGATGGGAGGGTTTGTCCAAGAAAACGAAAGTGCGGATGATGCGGCGAAACGCGTTCTGTTTGAACTGACCGGACTGAAGGATGTCTACATGGAACAGATCGGAGCCTTCGGTGAGATACACCGCGATCCGGGCGAAAGGGTTATCTCGCTGGCATACTATGCGCTGATCAACATCAACGAATACGACCGTGAGCTTGTAAGCCTTCACAACGCCCATTGGATGAATATCAACGAGCTGCCCGACCTGATCTTCGACCACAACCAGATGGTCGAAAAAGCAAGGAACGTGATGAAACAGAAAGCGTCGCGCGCACCCATCGGATTCAACCTGCTGCCCGAGCTCTTTACGCTGACCCAGCTGCAGAACCTCTACGAGGCAATCTACGGCGAACCGATGGACAAACGGAACTTCAGGAAGCGGATTGCAGACATGGGGTTTATCGAGAAAACAGACAAAATAGACAAAACAGGATCAAAAAGAGGAGCCTATCTGTACAAGTTCAACGACAAGGCCTATCAGAAAGACCCTAAATTCAAACTTTAAATATCATGCTAGAAAGTTTAAAAGAAAAAGTATTCCATGCAAACCTTGAACTGGTGAAACATGGACTGGTCATCTTCACCTGGGGCAATGTTTCGGGCATTGACCGTGAAAGCGGGCTGGTGGTGATCAAGCCGAGCGGAGTTTCTTACGACGAAATGAAGGCCGATGACATGGTAGTCGTTGACCTCGACGGCAAAGTGGTGGAAGGCGACCTCCGTCCTTCAAGCGACACGCCGACCCATCTCGTACTCTACAAAGCGTTTCCGGAAATCGGCGGTGTGGTTCACACGCATTCAACTTATGCTACAGCATGGGCACAAGCCGGATGCGACATACCGAACATTGGCACTACGCACGCCGACTATTTCCACGAAGCGATTCCATGCACCGCCGACATGACCGAAGAGGAAGTGAAAGGTGCCTACGAGCTGGAAACAGGCAACGTTATCGTAAAGCGTTTCGAGGGCTTGAATCCGGTCCACACACCGGGAGTGCTGGTCAAGAACCACGGTCCCTTTGCATGGGGAAAGGATGCCCACGACGCCGTGCATAACGCAGTGGTCATGGAACAGGTAGCCAAAATGGCCAGCATCGCTTATGCCATCAACCCGAACCTGACCATGAATCCGCTCCTGATTGAAAAGCATTTCAGCCGCAAGCATGGTCCCAACGCTTATTACGGACAGAAAAAATAACTTACCAAAAACAAATAAACTATGAATACATTTGACCAGTATGAAGTATGGTTCGTGACAGGAGCTCAGCTTCTGTACGGAGGCGATGCAGTCATCGCAGTAGACGCACACAGCAATGAAATGGTAGCCGGACTCAACGACAGCGGCAAACTGCCTGTAAAGGTTGTATACAAAGGAACAGCAAACTCATCAAAAGAAGTGGAAGCCGTAATGAAGGCTGCCAACAACGATGACAAGTGCATCGGCATCATCACATGGATGCACACGTTCTCTCCCGCAAAAATGTGGATACACGGCCTGCAGCAACTGAAAAAGCCGCTGCTCCACCTGCATACCCAGTTCAACAAGGAGATTCCATGGGATACGATGGACATGGATTTCATGAACCTTAACCAGTCGGCTCACGGCGACCGCGAGTTCGGACATATCTGCACACGGATGCGTATCCGCCGCAAAGTGGTTGTAGGCTACTGGAAAGACGAAGAAACCCAACGCAAGATTGCTGTGTGGATGCGCGTGTGCGCCGCGTGGGCAGACGCTCAAGACATGCTGATCATCCGTTTTGGCGACCAGATGAACAATGTGGCTGTAACAGACGGCGACAAGGTAGAGGCTGAAGTGCGCATGGGATACCATGTAGACTATTGCCCGGTAAGCGAACTGATGGAATATCACAGCCAGATCAAGGATGAAGAAGTAGAAGCGCTCGTCCGGACTTACTTCAACGAATACGACCATGATGCCGCACTCGAGGACAAATCAACCGAGGCTTACCAGAAGGTATGGAACTCTGCCAAAGCCGAACTCGCCCTGCGCGCCATACTGAAAGCAAAGGGAGCGAAAGGATTTACAACCAACTTTGACGACCTCGGCCAGACAGACGGAAGCCACTTCGACCAGATTCCGGGACTTGCTTCCCAGCGCCTCATGGCTGACGGCTATGGATTTGGAGCGGAAGGCGACTGGAAATCGGCAGCGCTCTACCGCACCGTATGGGTGATGAACCAGGGTCTGCCCAACGGATGCTCGTTCCTTGAAGATTATACGCTGAACTTCGACGGAGAGAAAAGCGCCATCCTGCAGGCGCACATGCTGGAAGTATGTCCGCTCATCGCCGCAAAGAAGCCGCGCCTGGAGGTTCATTTCCTCGGCATCGGCGTACGCAAGAGCCAGACAGCGCGCCTTGTGTTCACGTCAAAGACCGGCGCGGGATGCACAGCTACCGTTGTCGACCTTGGCAACCGCTTCCGTCTGATTGTCAACGACGTGGAATGCATCGAGCCGAAACCGCTGCCCAAACTTCCCGTTGCCTCTGCACTCTGGATTCCGCAGCCGAACTTCGAAGTGGGTGCAGGCGCATGGATCCTGGCAGGCGGAACTCACCATTCGTGCTTCTCATACGACCTGACCGCAGAATACTGGGAAGACTATGCTGAAATCGCAGGAATCGAAATGGTGCATATCAATAAAGACACCAACATCAGCGAATTCAAGAAAGAACTTCGCATGAACGAAGTCTACTATATGCTGAACAAGGCTCTCTGCTGATAAATACAGGAACACAGAAACGCGAGGACAAAGGGAGCGGAAAAGAGGCCCTGCACCGTCGGGTTTCTGTGTTCATTTTTCATTCTTCAAACTGAATATCATGAAATCAGACACAAAATCAATAATCGAGTCCGGGAAAGCGATACTGGGCATCGAGTTCGGATCGACCCGCATCAAGGCTGTCCTGATCGATCCGGAAAACAAACCCATCGCACAGGGAAGCCACATTTGGGAGAACCAGCTGGTTGACGGACTCTGGACTTACAGCATCGAAGCGATCTGGAACGGGCTCCAGGACTGTTATTCAGATCTCCGTGCAAACGTAAAGGAACAATACGGAACGGAAATAGAAACGCTGGGAGCCATCGGCATCAGCGCCATGATGCACGGCTATATGGCCTTCAATGCCAACGATGAGATTCTCGTGCCGTTCCGCACATGGAGAAACACCAATACAGGAATGGCAGCAGCCGCTCTTTCCGAAGCCTTCGTCTTCAACATTCCGCTCAGATGGAGCATCTCCCATCTGTATCAGGCCATTCTGAACGACGAACCCCACATCAACGATATCACTTATCTGACCACACTCGCGGGCTATGCCCACTGGCAGCTCACCGGCGAAAGAGTGCTCGGCATCGGCGACGCCTCGGGAATGCTTCCCATCGACCAGGCAACAAAGAACTATTCGGCAGAAATGGTCGACAAGTTTGAAAACCTGATCGCGCCCAAAAAACTGAAGTGGCACCTGGCAGACATCCTCCCCAAAGTGCTTCTGGCCGGCGAAAATGCCGGTTTCCTTACCCCCGCAGGCGCGAAGAAGCTTGATGTGTCCGGACACCTGAAGCCGGGCGTTCCGCTCTGTCCGCCGGAAGGCGACGCAGGAACCGGAATGGTAGCGACCAACGCCGTAAAGCAGCGCACAGGCAATGTTTCGGCGGGAACTTCCTCATTCTCAATGATTGTGCTCGAAAAAGACCTTTCGAAGCCTTACGAAATGATTGACATGGTGACTACCCCCGACGGAAGTCCCGTAGCAATGGTACACTGCAACAACTGTACGTCCGACCTCAATGCGTGGATCAGCCTGTTCAAAGAATACCAGGAGCTTCTGGGCGTTCCGGTTGACATGAACGAAGTGTTCGGCAAGCTCTACAACCATGCCCTCGAAGGCGATGCCGACTGCGGAGGACTGATTGCCTACAACTACATATCCGGCGAACCCGTTACGGGACTTGCAGAAGGAAGGCCCCTGTTCGTGCGCTCGGCCAACGACAAGTTCAACCTCGCCAACTTCATGCGGGCCAACCTCTATGCTTCGGTAGGCGTTCTGAAAATCGGAAACGACATCCTCTTCAACGAAGAGAAAATCAAGGTCGACCGGATTACGGGACACGGCGGATTGTTCAAGACCAAGGGAGTGGCCCAGCGCATTCTGGCAGCAGCACTCAATTCGCCGATTTCGGTGATGGAAACAGCCGGCGAAGGAGGCGCGTGGGGAATCGCGCTTTTAGCTGCCTATCTCGTCAACAACGCGAAGAAACTGAATCTCGCCGACTATCTGGACGAATGCGTATTTGCAGGCAACACCGGTGTGGAAATAGCCCCCACTCCGGAAGACGTCGCAGGATTCAACGCATACATCGAGAACTACAAGGCGGGGCTGCCGATTGAAGAAGCAGCCGTCAGAAGCAAAAGATAAGTGCAAAGCCAAGAGCCTGCCTTGAATCTCCGCCAAGGCAATCACCAAACCGGATAGAACAGGATTCGGGCAGGCTTCCGGCAAGCACGGCTTATGGAGAAAAAAACCGACCGGGACATTTTTCGCTTTTCCAGCGACAGATGCGGGAAATATCTCCGCCCGAACCAAGCCGAATGACGGACCAAAGCCATGCTTCTGCCGGAAAGAAACAGGCAAACGGCGGAAATATCTGTGAAAAACAAGAAAAACCATACAGCACCTTTGCTTTATTTCTACATAAGGATTATCTTTGCCAATACTAAAATTTAACAAGAAGGATATCTCGTATCCATTGTGTAATTATTTAACCAACTTATCAAACATGAACAACAAACGAGTAATGGACCATGCGGCAAACAACATCCGCATTCTGGCCGCATCAATGGTTGAAAAAGCAAAATCCGGCCATCCGGGAGGAGCAATGGGCGGAGCCGACTTCATCAATGTGCTCTACTCCGAGTTTTTGCAATACGATCCCCAGAACCCGAAATGGGAAGGCCGCGACCGTTTCTTCCTTGACCCCGGACACATGGCGCCCATGCTGTACGCGCAACTGGCACTAATCGGGAAATTCACGCTGGACGAACTGCAGCAGTTGCGCCAATGGGGCTCTCCCACTCCGGGACACCCCGAAGCTGACGTGGAACGCGGTATAGAAAACACATCCGGACCGCTGGGACAGGGACACGTGTTTGCCGTAGGTGCAGCCATTGCCGCAAAATTCCTTGCAGCACGCACGGGAAACCCGACTTTCGCAAAAGAAACAATCTACGCATATATTTCTGACGGAGGCATCCAGGAGGAAATCTCTCAGGGAAGCGGCCGTATCGCCGGACATCTCGGACTGGACAACCTGATCATGTTCTATGACGCGAACGAAATCCAGCTTTCAACCGAAACAAACGCCGTCACAACCGAAGACACGGCGATGAAATACCGTGCATGGGGATGGAACGTTCTCGAAATCGACGGAAACGACTGCGACGAAATCCGCAAGGCTCTCACCGCCGCCAAAGCTGAAGACAAGCGTCCGACCTTGATCATCGGACACTGCGTCATGGGCAAGGGCGCACGCAAGGCAGACAACACTTCATACGAACACAACTGCAAGACTCACGGCGCTCCGCTGGGAGGCGACGCTTACAGAAACACGATCGTCAATCTGGGCGGAAACCCGGACGATCCGTTCGTGATTTTCGATGACGTGAAAGAGATGTATGCAAACCGCGCAGAGGAACTGAAAAACGCTGCAGCAGCACGCCACGAGGAAGAAAACGCATGGGCGGCAGCTAATCCGGAGAAAGCCGCACAGCAGAAGGAGTGGTTCAGCGGAGCAGCACCCAAAGTTGACTGGGAGCATATCCAGCAGAAGGCGAACGATGCAACACGCAACGCTTCGGCAACGGTGTTGGGCGCATTGGCCCAGCAGGTGCCCAACATGATCTGTGCATCGGCCGACCTCTCCAATTCCGACAAGACCGACGGCTTCCTGAAGCAGACGCACTCGTTTGTCCGCGGAGATTTCAGCGGCGCATTCTTCCAGGCCGGCGTGGCCGAGCTGACAATGGCCTGCTGCTGCATCGGAATGGCGCTCCACGGAGGCGTAATCGCTGCCTGCGGAACATTCTTCGTATTCTCCGACTATATGAAACCGGCAGTCCGCATGGCTGCACTGATGCAGCTGCCCGTGAAGTTCATCTGGACACACGACGCATTCCGCGTGGGTGAAGACGGACCGACTCACGAACCGGTTGAACAGGAAGCTCAGATCCGCCTGATGGAAAAACTGAAAAACCACCACGGAAAGAACTCCATGCTGGTTCTCCGTCCCGCCGACGCTGAAGAAACCACCGTATGCTGGAAAATGGCAATGGAGAACACAGACACCCCGACAGCGCTGATTCTCTCGCGCCAGAACATCAACATGCTTCCGGAAGGAACCGACTACAGCCAGGCTGCCAAGGGAGCATACATCGTTGCAGGCTCTGACGAAAACCCGGACGTGATTATGGTTGCATCCGGATCCGAGGTTTCCACACTGGTTGCCGGCGCAGAGCTTCTGCACAAGGACGGCATAAAGACACGCGTTGTTTCCGTTCCGTCTGAAGGACTGTTCCGCAGCCAAAGCAAGGAATACCAGGAAAGCATCATCCCGACAGGAGCCAAAGTGTTCGGACTTACCGCCGGCCTGCCCGTCAATCTGTTGGGACTGGTGGGAGCAAACGGCAAAATCTGGGGACTGGAATCATTCGGTTTCTCCGCTCCCTACAAGGTGCTTGACGAAAAGCTCGGCTTCACGGCAGAGAATGTATATAACCAAGTAAAGTCAATGCTCTGATGAAAGTGATAGGACTGGCTTCCGACCATGCGGGATTTGAACTGAAGCAGTATGTAAAGAAATGGCTGGAAGCAAAAGGATGGGAATACAAGGACTTTGGTACGTATACTGCCGACAGCTGCGACTATCCCGACTATGCGCATCCGCTGGCTGCGGCTGTGGAAAAAGGCGAATGCTATCCCGGGATAGCCATCTGCGGAAGCGGCGAAGGAATCAGCATCACCCTCAACAAACACCAGGGTATTCGCGCCGCTCTGTGCTGGATTCCTGAGATAGCCCATCTGGCACGCCTGCACAACGACGCCAACATATTGGTTATGCCGGGACGATTTATCGATACGGATATGGCCGACAAAATCATGACCGAATTCTTCAGCACTTCTTTCGAAGGAGGACGGCATAAGGCACGCATCGACAAAATTCCCGTAAAATGACACTGGACAACCGTTGAACGGACGCAAGGGGAACGGCGGACAAAAACCGCCTTCCCTCTACTATACTCAAAGCAGATTGACGTAAACAGGAACAGATATTTTTAAATTGCGTTAATCTGTTTTTTTTGATACCATCTCTTTTACTATGTTTGTAAACAAATTTATGCAACCATGAAAAAATACCTATTCATCTTGCTGGCTCTGCTCCCGCTGCTGGGATCGGCCAAAGACAAGAAAGACAACTCAGACCCGAAATACCTGGCCGGGGCTGTTACGACAGACGATGAAGGCAAAGTCTGCTTCACCAAAGAAATCAGCGTTCCGTCATTGTCGAAAGCCAAACTGTTCGACATCATGCTCAGCTGGGCAAACAACCGCTTCAAGCAGAACGGCGACCTGATAAGCCGGGTGGTCTATACAAACGAGGAAAAAGGAGATATCGCGGCTACCGCTGAAGAGTATATCATATTCTCATCATCCGCACTTTCGCTCGACCGGACACGCATCTATTACCAGTTTTTCATCAACGTGAATGAAGGCGCATGCAAACTCACCATGACGCGCATCCGTTACTGGTATGACGAAAACCGCGACGGAGGACAGAAATACAGCGCAGAAGAATGGATTACGGACGACATGGCGCTGAACAAGAAGAAAACCAAACTCGCCCCCATCTGCGGAAAATTCAGACGGGAAACCATCGACCTGAAAGATGACCTGTTCAAGAGCGCAACGGATGCCGTCGGCGAACATACGCTGGCCAATGCTGCACAGGCAGCGGTTGCGATGCAACAGCCGGCAGCCGCTCCAAACATTACGGGCGAACTGAAAGACGTGAAGCTGGAACAGCTTCCGGCCAACTTGAACGAGATAGCTGCAAACGGCAAGATTACGCTCACTGCAAACGAAGAGGAAGTGGAAATCAAGGCCGAAAACTGGGGAGGCTTCGGAAAACTCTTCAACAAGGATGTGGCCTATACGCTGATCGACCAGAGCCGGATTGCCGTAAGCGCAATGGCGGAACATGCCGACACTTATACGGTTTCGTTCTATATGCCGGGGGCTGCACAGCCCAGTGTCATCATCACGTGCAAGAAATCCATGTCGAAAGACATGAGCGCCGATGAACTAAAGACGCTCAGCCAGTCGATAGACACATCAAAATCATACAAGATGTATATCGGTGAAATCACCCGGATACAAATGAGATGACAGCCGTTGTGCGGCGGCGGAAAAACGGGACTCCATCAGACGGAGCTCCCGTTTTTTTTATTTTCCGTAAAAGAGGTACAACCCTCCGTAATCCGGATACAAGCATTCTGTATCAATAAAGCTAATTTTGCATCAGAATCTTTAAGAAACTGTTTTGAATTTATCGTGTGCTGATTTGGGATGAGTTTTTGAGGCATTTCCGTTTGTGTGATGAGGAAGATAGCGGGCTATCTGA
>JABLTQ010028947.1_pt1 | contig 13223 bp, 10 predicted proteins | sample 7160101 | NCBI WGS metagenome assembly JABLTQ01 (sample SAMN14651228, study PRJNA627086) | human gut metagenome | isolation source: feces | host: Homo sapiens
GCTCCGGCCCAGCCTGCCGCGACCAGCGCTGCTCCTGCGGCCCCCGAAGCTGCTCCGGCCGATGCTGCCGCCCCTGCTGCTCCTGAAGCTCCTGCGGCATCCGAAGCTCCCGCCGCCGAGGCTCCTGCTGCGGACGCTCCTGTGGCCCAGCCTGCCCAGCAGTAGACGTTTTTTTGATCCAATGGAAAAAGCCGCGGTCCTGCCGCGGCTTTTTTTTCAGCAACAGGGGGCTCCCATGACCGACGACAACAGCTTCAAGAACAATCCTTTCAAGGCCCTGGAAAAAGGACGTTTCCCGCAGCAGAAAAAGAAGGGTGCCCCGGCGGCGCCGGAAAAACGCGGCAAGCGCATCGCGCGCCAGGCTGCCGCGCCTGCGGACGACGAAGACGCCTCCCTGTTCCTGTCCGCCATGAGCAATGTGGAGCGTCAGTCGGCTCACGGCGGTGCGGGCCGCGACCAGGGGAGCGGGCAGGGGGGCTTTGCCCTGGAAGAGCAGTGCGCCATGCCGCAGGTGAAGAAGCTCAAGGAAAAGAAGAAAAAGGGCAGTGCTCCCCACAAGGAGAGCGGGACCGCGGCCCTGGCAGCGTCCGATGCTGTCGCTCCGTCCGCCGGCAAGGCAGGGGATGCGGCAGCCGGTCTGGAAGCCGTGGTGGCGGCTTCGGAGGAAGACGACTTTTGGCTGGCCATGAAACAGGTGGCGCCCCTGCAGGGCAAGGGGCGGGACGTGCCGCCTGCGGTGGCCCAGAGCACCCCGCCGCCGTCTGCGGATACCAGTCTGCAGGACTTTTTGGACGGCAAGCTGGAATTCGCCCTGTCCATGACCGACGAATACATGGAAGGGCATGTGGTGGGGCTGGACCAGATGATCATGAACAAGCTGCGTGCCGGTGGCCTGAGCCCCGAGGCGCATCTCGACCTGCACGGCCTCAACGCCCAGCAGGCCTTCGAGACCCTGCGCGGCTTCATGCGCGGCAGCTGGTACAAGGGCCTGCGGACCATCCTGGTGGTGCCCGGCCGCGGCAAGAACTCCCCGGACGGCGTGGGCGTGCTGCGCGGCAAGTTGCAGTCCTGGCTCACCCAGGATCCCTTCAAGCGCGTGGTGCTGGCCTTCTGCACGGCCCAGCCGCATGACGGCGGCCCCGGCAGCGTCTATGTGCTGCTGCGCAAATACAAGAAAAAAGGCCGCGTCTACTGGGAGCGGATGCCCGCCGACGCAGATCTCTACGAATAGGCAGCCGTTGCACGGGTGGCTGTGCCTGTGATGGCAGCAAGGAAGGACGTCTCTGGACGTCCTTTTTTTATGCCTGTGTTTTATCCCCCAGACGCAAGCGGTGCGGGATCAGCTGTATCGGGTCTGCCGACAAGAGCAGGGAGCGCGGATCCCCGGAATGTCGGCAAGGCATGGGGAAGTGGCCCCATACTTGCGGCGATACTTGCGGGGAGCTGCCGTTCCGGCAGGGGACAGGATATGTGCGCCCCGGAGGGGCGACGGCTTTTAGTCCTGCTTCCGGGGCCTATCGTCTTCCAGCAGGGCGGCCGCGTCCCCGAAGCTGCGGACCCAGGCGCGCAGTTCCGGTTCGCTGCGGGTGGTCAGGGTCAGGATGAGGCCGCCGTCCTCGCAGTCTTCGATATGCTGGTTGGCGGCCCAGATGCGTTCCCGCACATAGTCGGCGGCATTGGGAGCCACGCGGACATGGAAGGTTCGCGGTTCATGCCAGGGCAGGCCGAAACCGCCGTGATCGTCATCGTCGCGGCTGTAGCAGACATGCTCCCCGGTAAGTTCCACGTTCTGGATGCGGTGGACGGCCAGGGTACAGGGATGCTCGACCTCGAGCCCCTCCTCGCCCAGCTGGCCGCCCAGCACATACAGGGCATTGTTCATGGCGGCCATGCGCACAGGGATGAAGCGGTGGATCCGCGCTTCCGTCTTGCCCACGGCCTTGTAACGGATCCGGCAGACGGTCTGGCAGCGGGCAGCCTGGACGAGGCGTTCGATGCTGTCCGCAAAGGGAGTGTAATTGATGCGCCCCTTGATGTAGAAGGCAAAATCGTCCTGATCCTGAAAGTGTGGATCCGCCATGTGCATGGCCAGACGCTGGATGGTCCTGTCCACACGCTGCAGGGTCTGTTCCGGCAGGATGCCCCCTGCCATGCGACGGCACAGGGTCAGGAAGCGCAGCTCCTCGAAGTCCAGGCCCAGATGCCCCTTTTCCCCGGGATCCAGACGGTACCAGCGGCGGCGTTGCTCCGTGCCCATCTCCAGGGCGATGCCCACGGCACTTTCGATCTGCTCCATCAGACGGATGACCGTCTGGGCCGAGCAGTTGAGCTCCCGGGCCAGATCCTGCTGGAAGTGGCGTCTGTTGTCGAAGAGCAGCTTGCGGAAAAGGCGCAGCAGCTTGTCACCGGTACGGGCATCGGGATCCAGTTTGCTGGGCATGACGAACCTCCTGTCCGGGCTTATGCTAGATGCTGACATGCCATGAAGCAAGGCCAATATTGCACAGCCAGACGTTTTTGGGGTAGGTTCTGGCTGCTTCTTGCGGCCCGTGGGCGCGATGCAGGATAATATGACAAACAAACAATAATCATTCCTTTTTGTTACAGGATCGTCACAATAGCGTGCTAGATGTGCTGCCACAGAGCAACTGGTGAGCCTGAAAGAGCCGCAAGCGCGTTATGGAGAAAGCTTTCTTCCTCTTGCAGGAATTGGGAAACGATGTTGGAGAGTTTATGAAAAAAACAGGAAATACACACATTTATCTTTCAGAATTCTTGGGAACCTTCATTTTCCTGCTGTGCGGCATCGGCTGTGTGGGGGCGCTCAAGCTGGCGGGGGCCAGCTTTGGCCAGTGGGAGATAAGCATCGTCTGGGGCCTTGCCGTGGCCATGGGCGTCTACGTCTGCGGCGGCGTGTGCGGCGCACACCTCAATCCGTCCGTGACCATCGCCCTGGCGCTGTTCGGGGATTTCGACAGGCGCAAGGTCGTGCCCTACATCCTGGTGCAGATGCTGGCCGGTTTTTGCGCTGCGGCGCTGGCTTATGCCATGTATTGCAACCTGTTTGCCGATGCTGTGGCCGCCACGGCGGGCGATCCCGCCAAGATGACGGCGCTGGCCGGGGTCTTCTGCACGTTCCCCCATCCCAAGATCACCTTTTTCCAGGCCTTTTTCGTGGAGCTCGTCATCACGGCCGTGCTCATGTGCCTGATCTATGCCCTGGTGGACGGGCGCAATACAGCTCCCAAGGGCAATCTGGGCGGCCTGCTCATCGGTCTGCTGGTGGCGCTCATCGGCGCCAGCTTCGGTCCGCTGACCGGCTTTGCCATGAATGCCGCGCGTGACTTCGGCCCGCGCCTGTTCGCCGCTCTGGCGGGCTGGGGCACGGATGCCATGACCGGCTATCCGCTCAACAGCAACCTGAGCCTGCCGTATTTCCTGGTGCCGCTCATCGCGCCCATCATCGGTGCCTGTATCGGCGGCTGGGTCTACAAGCGCATCATCGTCGTGGCCCTGGATCGCAACGCGGCCGCCGGGGACAAGGTCTAACAGCCCTGGATGGCAGGGCCGATGGACAGGGGCCGCATTCTGCGGTTATCCTGCCGGGCAGGCCGGTGCCTGCCGGCTCCCTTTGAACATCCACTGGAGAAAAGAATCTATGCAAGGCAAATATATCGTCGCCCTGGATCAGGGTACCACCAGTTCCCGCACCGTCGTGCTGGATCAGGATGTCAACATCGTGGCTGTAGTGCAGCGCGAGTTCCCCCAGATCTACCCCCGTCCGGGCTGGGTGGAGCATGATCCCCGCCAGATCTGGGCTACCCAGAGCTCCACGCTGACCGAAGCCCTGGCCAGTGTGGGCATCTCTTCGGACGAAGTGGCGGCCATCGGCATCACCAACCAGCGCGAGACCACGGTGGTCTGGGAAAAGGATACGGGCAAGCCCGTGTACAATGCCATCGTCTGGCAGTGCCGCCGCACCGCGCAGATTTGCGACGAGCTGCGCAAGAACGAGGGCTTTGAGGAATATGTGCGGGAAAATACCGGCCTGCTGCTGGATCCCTACTTCTCCGGCACCAAGATCAAATGGATCCTGGACAACGTGCCCGGCGCCCGTGAAAAGGCGGAGAAAGGGCAACTGCTGTTCGGTACCATCGACACCTGGCTGATCTGGAACATGACCCAGGGCCGCGTACATGTGACCGACTATACCAATGCCTCGCGCACCATGCTGTTCAACATCCACAAGCTGGAGTGGGACGAGCATATCCTGTCCATACTGGGCATCCCGCGTTCCATGCTGCCCGAAGTCAAGCCTTCGTCCACGGTCTACGGCCAGACCAACATTGGCGGCAAGGGCGGTACGCGCATCCCCATCGCGGGCATCGCCGGTGACCAGCAGGCGGCCCTGTTCGGGCATCTGTGCGTGGAAAACGGCATGGCCAAGAATACCTACGGCACCGGCTGCTTCATGCTCATGAACACCGGCAAGACCGCTGTCAACTCCAGGAACGGCCTCATCACCACACTGGCCTGCGGCCCCCGGGGCGAAGCCTGCTACGCCCTGGAAGGTTCCATTTTCGTGGGCGGTTCCGCCATCCAGTGGCTGCGGGACGAACTGAAGATCGTCAACGATGCCCGGGATACGGAATACTTCGCCAACAAGGCGGAGACCTCCAACGATGTCTATGTGATCCCGGCCTTCACCGGTCTGGGCGCTCCCTACTGGGATCCCTATGCCCGCGGTGCCATCGTGGGGCTGACCCGCGGCACCAACGCCAGCCACATCATCCGCGCCACGCTGGAGTCCATCGCCTACCAGAGCAAGGACGTCATCGAAGCCATGCAGGCCGATTCCGGCATCCCGCTGCAGGCCCTGCGCGTAGACGGTGGCGCCAGCGCCAACAACTTCCTGATGCAGTTCCAGTCCGACATCCTGGGCGTCAACGTGGAGCGTCCTGCCACGCTGGAAGTGACGGCCCTGGGGGCTGCTTTCCTGGCCGGTCTGGCCGTGGGCTACTGGAGCGGCCTGGACGATGTGCGCAACCGTCTGCATATCGAACGTGTTTTTGAACCTTCCGCGGACAAGGAAAAGCAGGTGCAGCGTTACAAGGGCTGGAAAAAGGCCGTGTCCCGCGCCCTGCAGTGGATCGACGTGGAAGACTAGGCCGAAAGTATCAGACAGCGTCTGTGATGCACGGTGACAGCCGTGCTGGACAAGAGGAAGGGAAGCCCCGGCTTTCCTTCCTCTTCGCTTTTCAGGGGCAGGTCAGGAAAGGCAGGGCAGGGGAGGTCTTGCGGTCCGTTCCAGACTGGGGACGCGGCGCACGGGAAGGCGGTGTTCGTTTGCCGGCCTGTTTCGCCGCAAGAGGGGACTCATCCCGGCAAAGGCATTACTGGTTGGGGGAGCCGGATCGACGCGGAACAGGGCACAGGGCATCTGTGACAAGCAGAAAGAGGCTTTCGTATTGGAGTGGAAAGGATGGCGGAGAAGCAAGGCCGTGCAGCTGGCACAGACCGCTTCCGGGATGACTGGTGATGGCTGTAAACGCTTAGTCGTGGGGGTCGGGCGCGGGCCTTCACAGCGAGTCGGTCACAACAGGGGAGCCAAGGGACGCAGTGCGCAACAGTGCCGCAGGGCGCGCCGGCGCAGGATGCAGCAGATATGCCACGGCATGGCAGGCATGAAAAAAGCCCTTGCTGTTTCCTGCAAGGGCTAAATATGGTGGGCCATCAGGGACTCGAACCCCGAACCAACTGATTAAGAGTCAGCTGCTCTACCAATTGAGCTAATGACCCATCCGCGAAAAAGAGAGCTACCCTTTTGCGCCCTCCCTGTCAACACTTTTAAAAGAAAAAAAAAGATTTTATAGTAGCTCCCCAGAGGTATTTGATGAAAAAAACACGGAACTTTGCTGCCCTGATAGGGGTGCTTGTTTTATTTTTATTTATATTTCAACTGGCTGTAAAAACATCCGCTGCGGCGGACATCGTGTCGGTACAGCCACGTTTTGCTGAGGGGCCTGACGGCATCGTCATGGCCCTGGAAATGGGATTCCCGCAGGGCTACCATGCCTATGCCCACGAATCAGGGGATGCCGGGCGTCCGACCACGCTTTCCATCCGTCTGGATGACGGCAGCGGCCTGCCTGTCTGGTACCCCCAAGGCTTCATGCAGCGGGATCTGTTCGATCCTGATGCGACCGTCTACGTGTACGAAAGCCCCACGACCCTGTTCGTCCTCTTGCCGCACGAGGCCCAGCATCGAGGCTTTGAGGCTGTCCTGAGCATGCTGCTTTGTTCCTCGCGCAATTGCCTCCCGGTCTCGCAGAGCATCAGCGGCCAGGTACCGGATACCTTGCCCGGACTGGAAGAGATGCCCTGGAAGGCCCGCTGGGAAGAGCTGCGGCGTTTGCCGCCCGTGCTCTCCAAAGGTACTGCCCCGGTTTCCGGCCTGCCTTTTGCCATGGACGGGGGAGGAGAGGGCACTTTGAGTGCCGTTACGGATCCCGCACAGGATCCGCTGGCTGCCTTGCAGGATGAAGACGGCGAAAAGCCCTTGCCGCCCCCGGACGGCTTTGCCCTGGAGCTGACGCCACAGTATGCAGATGGTTCCGTGGAAATATCGGGGTTCGGTATGGCGCTTGCCGTGGGCATCCTGGCGGGCCTGCTGCTCAATGCCATGCCCTGCGTCCTGCCGGTGCTGACTTTCAAGATCAGCGGCCTGCTGCTCATGGGGGGCAGAGGCGACAAAGAGAGCCTGCGGCGTTTCCGCGAGCATAATCTCTTTTTCTCCGCAGGCATCATGACCCTGTTCACCCTGCTGGCCCTGGTGCTGGGTGCCGCCGACATGATCTGGGGGCAGCTCTATCAGCAGCAGAGCCTGCTGCTGGGCCTGGTGATGCTGGTCTTCCTCATGGGCCTTTCCATGCTGGGGGTCTTCACCCTGCCTGTCATCGACCTCAAGGCCGGGGCCAACAGCAAGAATCCCCGATTGCAACCTTATCTGACCGGTCTGGTCTCCACCTTCCTGGCCACGCCGTGCAGCGGCCCGCTGCTGGGCGGGGTGCTGGGCTGGGCCTTCACCCAGCCGTTACTGGTCCTGATGGTGGTCTTCTGGGCTGTGGGCCTGGGCATGGCCCTGCCGTACATCCTGTTCAGCATCTGGCCCCAGCTGGCCCGCATCCTGCCGCGTCCGGGCAACTGGATGAAAGTCTTTGAACGCGTCCTGGGCTTCTTTCTGCTGGGCACGGCCCTGTATCTGCTCTCCATCCTGCCGGTGGAAAAGCACATGCAGGTCCTGTGCGTGCTGCTGGTGCTTTCGCTGGTGGCCTGGCTCTGGGGGCAGTTTTGCGGCCCTGCCTCCCCCCGCCTGCGTTGCCGCATCATCGGGGCCCTGACGGTCCTGATCCTGGTGGGCTCCTTCATCTGGGTCCTGCGGCCTGCCGCCCCGTTGGTGCAGTGGCGGGAATTCAGCCCCGAACAGTTCCAGGCCGATCTTGGCCAGAAGGCTATGCTGCTGGAATTCACGGCAGATTCCTGCCCCAATTGCAAGCTGCTGGAAGCCACGGTGCTGACCGATGAGCGGATGCGCAAGCTGCGTGCGCGCTATGGCATGGAACTGATCCGTGTGGACCTGACGGGCGTCAATGCCTACGGCATCCGCCTGCTGGAGGCCCTGGGCAGCAAGAGTATCCCGCTGACGGCCCTGTTCCCGGCAGGCGAGCAGGCCTCGTCCCCGCTGGTGCTGCGAGACGTCTATACGGCCGGGACATTGAAGGACACGCTGGAGAAGGCGTTCGGACAATAGCCGGAAACCGCATAGTCTGAGAACGTTGAAAGGCCTGTGGGGGATGCCACAGGCCTTTTTCATGGCTTTTGGCTTTGGGGAGCCGATGCAGGTAACGATGTCTGCCAAGGGGATTGGATGCAGCGAGAGCTGGACGCTCCTGGAAAGGATAAGGGATACCGGCAGCTGGAGTGGCAAGACTGCGGTGTGCACGCATCCTTTGGGGAACCGGAAACGGGGATTGCCGGGTTTTTCGCGATACGAAGGCTCGTGAAAAGACGAAGGCCGGCCCCGCAAGGACCGGCCTGATAATGCCTGTTCGAGAAAAAGCGGGGAACCGCGGGAGACCTCTTCTTCCTGCGTCAGTACGGCCGGATGTCAGCCACACCTCGTGCCCGCCAGCAATCCAAGTTTTTGCAGGCATCGACGCAAGGCCCTCCCCAAAATCAACGTTAGCGGACGTGTAGCAAGGCCCTGTTGCTGCGCAGCTGCAGCTCGCTGACGATGAGGCGCTCGTACTCGGGGGCCATGGCAAGGTCGGTCTGCATCTGGGTGCGCAGCAGGTCTTCCAGCTGCTGGGTCTCTTCCCAGATCTCCAGCAATTCATTGTCGGCAAGCGTCTTCACGCGTTTGTCAAAGGGTTCGTCATCGGTGAAAGGCTGGCAGGAGCCCATATCAATCATCCTGTTTGGCGGTCAGAAAAAAGCGGCGTACAGCCGGGTCTTCGGCCAGCAGACGGGCCATCAGGGCAGTGCCCTGCGGGCCGGGATGCAGGCCGTCCTCAAGATCATCCATGTACTCGGGCGAGGCCGCCAGAGCAGCGTGTACATCAGCACAGGGATGTCCCTTGCGGGCGCATGCCGTCACATAGGCTTCGCAGAGCAAGGCGATGCGCTGGCGCATGGCGGGCTCTTTAACAGGAGGCGGGCAGATAAGCAAGACCGGACCCAGGGCCGAGGCCTGATCCAGCATCTGCATGACCGTGGCGCAGACCTCGTCCACCGGTCGCATCTGGGCAGGGGACATGTCCACCACGCCCGGGCAGAAAGCCAGATGGTTGATGGTGCCGGGGATTTGCCGGGACGCCACTTCGGCCTGCCAGCGGGCAGCGATGTCCGTGGAGGTATGGCGGCGCACGCCCATATTGTAGAAGGTGGCGGGCGGCATAGCGTACCAGCCGGCCTGGGAGCCCAGCAGCACGAGGCGGCTGACCCAGCCGCCGGGCATGGCATTGTCATTGACGCCCAGGGTCAGGGAATCACCAAAAAAAAAGAACGTTTCCGTGGTGGAACGGGGAGCCATGATGCCTCCTGTATGAGCAGAACACGTGGGGCGGGATGCTTCCGGCATGACGGCACGGCCGGCGCAGAGCCGCAAAAAGGGCCTTCCACAGCCGGATGGTGCATCCATATCCGCGGAAGGCCCTGAAAAGGTATGTTACGGACAGACCTGGCCGTCCGCGAAATGCTGGGCCGTCTTGCTCAGGCGCAGCAGCGCCCGCAGGCGGGGCTCATCGCTCAGAGAGGCGCAGATGCTGGTGCAGAGCAGCAGGGGCGAAAGGTAACCGTCGCTCCAGTCCAGGCTGAATTCCAGGCTGCCATCCTCCAGTTCCTTCCAGCGCAGCAGGTGGCGGCGGATGTCGCTGGTGCGCGGGCCCTTCTTGGTCTCGCGGGTCAGCATGACGCTTTCCTGCGCGGCAAAGGCCGTGAAGCAGTCACGTACGGCTGCCATCGGGAGCCCTTCGCCGTCGATGCCGCCGGTACGCAGGAGGAAGGTCTCGGCCACGGACTGTTCCGTGCGGCGGCTCCTGTCCACCTCCTCCACGCGGATGACGGCCATGCCCGTGGGCAGGGCCGCGGCCAGACGGGCGTGGACCTCGGCAGCGGGCATGGGCGCGCGCAGGGTGATGGCGAACCATTCGGCCCGGCTTTCCATGCCCACCGGCAGGGCCCGGCCAAAGGACATCAGCGGCATGGGATGGATGCACAGGTGAAAAGGCCATGGGCAGGTCGGCACGGCGCAGGGCGCGGTCGAGGATGGCCTGCAGCTCCAGCTGGCTGAGGTAGGAGCTGCCGCCGGTCTTGGTATGCCAGACGCGGTACTGGACGGCCTTGACGGCCAGTTCCGACGCGATCTGCGGCGGCTTGTTCTCATGGGTGCGGCAGATGATGCGCCCTTCCTCGTCGCGGGCGGGCTGGTGGGCCTGCTGGTCACGCTGGGGGAAGACCAGGCGGTTGTGGTGTGCCAGCGGCTGGCCGTCCTCATCCCGGCTGGCGTGGGGCATGCGCGAAGGCCCGGCCTTGGTGTCACAGGCGCCGCACTGGCGGCAGGCATGGTAGCGGCAGTCTTCCGTGACCTTGCCCGCCAGCGCCCGTTCGTATTCGCGGCGCAGGAATTCGGGCGAGATGCCGGCCTCCAGATGTTCCCAGGGCAGGTATTCGTCCATGCTGCGGGCCCGGGTGAATTCGTCGGCGGTCAGGCCGCATTCTTCCAGGGCCTCCAGCCAGGGGGCCAGGTCGAAACCTTCGATCCAGCTGGTGAAGATGCCGCCCTTGCGGTAGACCTTCTCCACCACATCGGCCAGACGGCGGTCAGCCCGGGAAAGGATGCCTTCCAGATGGCTCATGGCCGGTTCGTGCCAGCGCAGCTTGAGGAATTTCTGTCCCTTGAATTCGTTGCGCACCAGCTGCACACGGCGCTGGATCTCTTCCCGGCTGATCTGTTCCACCCACTGGAAGGGCGTGAAGGGCTTGGGCACGAAGGGCGAGAGCGCGGCCGTGACCTGGAGGCGGGGATTGCCCTTGCCTGCGGCGTCGCGCACCTTGCGGCAGAGGTCGGCGATGGCCCTGAGATCCTCGTCGGTCTCGGTGGGCAGGCCGATCATGAAATAGAGCTTGACCTGACGCCAGCCGTATTCCAGCAGCTTTTGCACATGCAGCAGCACCTGCTCCTCGGTGACGCCCTTGTTGATGACGTCGCGCAGACGCTGGCTGCCCGCTTCGGGGGCCAGGGTACAGCCCGTGCGGCGCAGGTCGGACATGCGCTGCATGATCTCGTCGTCGATGGAGCCCACGCGCAACGAAGGCAGCGAAAGGCTGATCTGTTCCTGTGCACAGCGGCCCAGCACGCCGTGGCTCAGGGTCTTGAGCGCGGAAAAGTCGCCCGTGCTCAACGAAAGGAAGGAGATCTCGTCGAAGCCCGTCTTTTTCAGGCAGTCGTCCAGCAGGCCGGTGATGGTGTCCAGCGAACGTTCCCGCACGGGACGGTAGACCATGCCCGCGTGGCAGAAGCGGCAGCCGCGCGTACAGCCGCGGGCGATCTCCAGCGACAGGCGGTTGTGCACCGCGCCGATGGGCACCACCTGGCTGGTGGGGTAGGCCACTTTGTCGAAGTCGGCCACGATGCGGCGCGAGGGCCTGGCGTGGTCGGCAAAACGGGGCCGCAGACGGCCTTCTGCATCAGGAGTGAAGAAAGACGGGATGTAGACGCCGGGGATGTGGCGGGCCTCTTCCAGACAGCGGTCACGCGTCCAGCCCTCGTCCAGGGCCTGCTCCAGCAGGCGCAGCACGTCGGGCAGGGATTCTTCGCCGTCGCCCAGCACCAGCAGGTCGATGAAAGGAGCCAGCGGTTCGGCACTCAGCAGCGCGCCGCCACCGGCGATGACCAGCGGGCACCGGCGCAGATCCTGCGGCCTGTCGGCCGTGCGCAGGGGGATGTTGCCCAGCTCCAGCATGTAGAGCACGTTGGTATAGCACAGCTCGTGGGTGATGGAGAAGGAAAGACAGTGCAGGTCGCGCAGCGGCGTGCCGGATTCCAGCGTGCCCAGCGGGCAGCCGTGCTGCCGCAGGATGTCGCCCGCTTCGCGTTCCGGGGCCATGACCCGTTCGGCCCACCAGCGTTCGTGGCTGTTGACGATACCGTAAAGGATCTTCTGCCCCAGATAGGACATGCCGACTTCATAGGTATCGGGAAAGGCCAGGCCCACACGCAGGCGAACCTGGGCAGGGTCTTTGTGGCAGGCGCCCTCTTCGATGCCGGCGTAGCGGCTGGGGCGGGGCAGAATGGGGAGCAGTGCGCGCATAAACATCCCTGTTGGCTGGATACAAAAAAGGGCGGCAGATGCCGCCCCGGAAACCTGATGGAAAACGGGCTACTTGATGAGGCCGCTGCCGGGCTGCACGGAGGGGCCGAAGCTCAGCTTGCCCAGGCCGCCGGCCACGGTGAGGTTGGTGCAGGCTTCGATGTACTTGTCCTGCAGTTCCTTGGGGGTATCGGCGTAGCGGTACAGGAAGTGGCGGCCTTCCAGGGTGCCGGTGAAATTGGGCTCGAAAGGATAGCCGTAGGGCAGGAGCATCATCTGCATGCCCTGCTGGGTGGGGATGCTCTGCAGGCTGGCCACTTCGTTGAGGCAGTCCTTTTCGGCGTCGTACTTGCCGATGACCATCTCACCGGTCACCAGCTTCATGAGGCGGATATCGTAAGCCATAATGTCACCTCGCAGCATGGGGCCGTATGAAGGCCGGACATGCGGAAGTCTCTGAATTTTGCTCCAAATAGGTAGGCGCTGAAAGGCCGGGTGTCAAGAAAATTTCTGTTGCCTTGCGGCCTGAAGTGACTAGACTGCTGCGCATGGAACACAGCAAGAAATTCGACCTCAGCATCTCGGCCGCGGATCTGGAACGCATCGAACATATCCTTGACTACCATTTTTCACGCCCGGAACGGGTGGCCCTGGCCCTGACCCACAGCTCGTGGGCCAATGAACACGGCCTGGGTCAGGCACACAACGAGCGTCTGGAGTTCCTGGGCGACGCCGTCCTTGAACTGTGCATCTCGTGGGAGCTGTTCACGCGCTTCCCACAGGCCCGGGAGGGGGACATGACCCGTGTGCGTTCCCAGCTGGTGGGTACCGCCAGCCTGGCCCAGCGGGCCCGGGAAACGGGCATCGACCAGCTGTTGCGCCTGGGACGCGGCGAGGAACAGCAGGGCGGCCGCAGCCGTGACGCCGTGCTCAGCGATGTGTTCGAAGCCGTGCTGGCCTCCGTGTACGAGGACGGCGGCTATGCCGCGGCCCAGAAGGTCGTGGCCCGCATCTTCGGGACGCTGCTGGACGAGGTCAGCGTGGGCAAGCCCAAGACCAAGGATTTCAAGACCAGTTTGCAGGAACGCTCGGTGGCCCTTTTCCACGACCGTCCTGTCTATACGACCCTGGCCTGTGAAGGCCCGGAACACGCCCGGCACTTCACCGTGCAGGTCTCCCTGCCTTCGGGGCAGCAGTTCATGGCCAGCGGCAGCAGCTGCAAGAAGGCCGAACAGGAGGCCGCCCGTCTGGCCCTGTGTGCGCTGGATGAACGGGAATAGGCTGCAGGGTGGATGTTTTTTGAGGGGGGAAGGGAACCTTTTGGCTGGCGCACAAAAAGGTTCCCTTCCCCCC
>JABLTQ010046831.1_pt1 | contig 13217 bp, 13 predicted proteins | sample 7160101 | NCBI WGS metagenome assembly JABLTQ01 (sample SAMN14651228, study PRJNA627086) | human gut metagenome | isolation source: feces | host: Homo sapiens
CAGCCGCCGACACAGGCTTTGCCCGTGTGCCCGCCTTCGGCGGGCGGCCTGCGGCCCGCCTCCCCTGCCCCCTGCGCAAACCAAAAAAGCAGGAGCCTGCCCTCAACGGCAGACTCCTGCTTTATTCCGTTACTTATCACTGAAGCAATCCCTCAGCCGTTCCGTAAAGCTCTTGCGTTTCTGGTAGTTCTTGTCGCTCAGCGCCGCGTCAAATTCCCGCAGCTTATCCTTCTGGGCCTTGGTCATGCTCTTGGGCACTTCCACCACCACACGCACATACTGGTCGCCGCGGCCGCGGCCGTTCAGGGCGGGTACACCCTTATCCCGCAGACGGAATACCGTCCCGCTTTGGGTGCCCTCCGGCACATGGTAGCTCACTTTGCCATCCACGGTGGGGACTACAATGTCATCACCCATAGCCGCCTGGGCAAAGGTAATGGGGATCTCGCACCAGATATCATAGCCGTCACGCTCAAAGAGCGGATCGGGCCGGACGCTGACTGTCACCCGCAGATCACCGGCGGGGCCGCCATTGCGGCCGCTGTCGCCCTGGCCGCGCACCGCTACGGTCTGGCCGTCATCAATGCCGGCAGGGATATTGACGGTCACAGTCTTGCTGACCTTGACACGGCCCTTGCCGCCGCACTTGGGGCAGGGCTCCTTGATGATGCGACCCCGTCCGCCGCAGCGGGCGCAGGGCTGCTGCATCTGCATTACGCCGATGGCGGTCTGACGCCGCACGGTCACCTGGCCGGTGCCGTGGCAATCGGGGCAGGTTTCGGGGCTGGTACCCTTCTTGGCGCCGCTGCCGCCGCATTCACTGCAGTTTTCCAGGCGGGAGACCTTAATATCCCTGGTGCAGCCCTTTACCGCCTCCATAAAGGAGATGGTAACCTGCGCTTCCCGGTGCTCGCCGCGGATGGGCCCATTGGGGTCCCTTACCCGGCCGCTGCCAAAGCCGCCAAAGCCGCCTCCGCCGAAGATATCTCCGAACAGGTCGCCCAAATCGCCAAAGCCACCGAAGCCGCCGCCAAAACCGCCTGCTCCACCGGTCGCACCGCCGCCATAGCTGGGGTCCACTCCGGCAAAGCCGAACTGATCATACCGCTGGCGCTTCTCCTTATCGGAGAGCACCTCGTACGCCTCGTTGACCTCCTTGAACTTAGCCTCGGCTTCCTTATCGCCGGGGTTCAGGTCAGGATGGTATTTCTTTGCCAGCTGGCGGAAGGCCTTTTTTATTTCATCCTCGCTGGCGCCCTTTTGCAGGCCCAGCACCTCATAGTAATCTCTTTTCTCTGCCATTCATCTCACCCTTTATTACAGGATCATGCAGAGAAAATGGTTTTATCCTCTGCAAGCAGGACAGCGCAGCGGCAAAACTGCCTCTGCGCGCCCCATTACAATTTGTTTTTCGGTTAGTTATCGTCTACCTCACGGTAATCGGCGTCTACCACGCCGTCATCGGGGGCAGCGCCCACACCGGCCGCACCGCCCATATCGGGGCCGGCGGCACCGGCAGCGCCGGCATTGGACTGATATACCTTACCGAAGATCTCCATGGAAACCTTGGCCAGGTCATCGGTCGCAGCCTTGATCATCTCGTCATCGGTGCCCTTCAGCGCTTCCTTTACGGCCTCGGTCTTCTTCTCGATGGTGGCCTTATCCTCAGCGGAAATCTTATCGCCCAGATCCTTTACGGTCTTCTCGGTCTGGTACACGATCTGATCGGCGTTATTGCGGGTATCAATGGCCTCACGGCGCTTCTTATCCTCAGCAGCGTACTGCTCGGCTTCCTTCACGGCACGCTCCACATCGTCCTTGTTCATATTGGTGGAGGAGGTGATGGTGATGCCGGTCTCCTTGCCGGAGCCCAGATCCTTGGCGGATACATGGACAATGCCGTTGGCATCAATATCGAAGGTCACTTCGATCTGCGGAACGCCGCGGGGAGCGGCAGGGATGCCGGTGAGCTGGAAGTTGCCCAGGGTCTTGTTATCCGCAGCCATTTCACGCTCGCCCTGCAGTACATGGACCTCAACGGTGGTCTGGCCATCGGCAGGGGTGGTGAAGATCTGCGTCTTCTTGGTGGGGATGGTGGTATTGCGCTCGATGACCTTGGTCATGACGCCGCCCAGGGTCTCCACACCCAGGGACAGAGGAGTAACATCCAGGAGCAGCAGGCCCTTCACATCGCCGGTGAGAACACCGCCCTGCAGGGCAGCGCCCAGGGCCACACACTCATCGGGGTTGATGCCCTTGAAGGGCTCCTTGCCCATGAAGCTCTTGACAGCCTCCTGGACAGCGGGGATACGGGTGGAGCCGCCTACCAGCAGCACCTTGCCGATATCGGAGGGCTTGAGGCCCGCATCGGAAAGGGCATTGCGTACCGGGCCCATGGTGGCTTCCACCAAATCGGCGGTCAGCTCATTGAACTTGGCGCGGGTGATGGTCATATCGAAGTGCTTGGGGCCGGTAGCATCCGCGGTGATGAAGGGCAGGTTCACATTGGTCTGGGTCATGCCGGAAAGGTCGCATTTCGCCTTCTCAGCAGCCTCTTTCAGACGCTGGTGCGCCATCTTATCCTTGCGGAGGTCGATGCCGTTGGTCTTCTGGAAGTCATCGGCCATGTAGTTGAGCAGGCGCTCATCAAAGTCATCGCCGCCCAGGTGGTTGTTGCCGGCAGTGGCCAGTACCTCCTGTACGCCGTCGCCCATTTCGATGATGGAAACATCGAAGGTGCCGCCGCCGAGGTCGTAGACCATGATCTTCTGCTCGCTTTCCTTATCGATGCCGTAGGCAAGGGCAGCCGCAGTCGGCTCATTGATGATACGCTTGACCTCCAGACCGGCGATCTTGCCGGCATCCTTGGTGGCCTGGCGCTGGGCATCGGTGAAGTAGGCGGGAACGGTGATGACCGCTTCGGTGACCTTTTCGCCCAGGTAGCCCTCGGCATCGGTCTTCAGCTTCTGCAGGATCATCGCGGAAATTTCCTGAGGGGTGTACTGCTTGCCATCGATGTTCACCTTGTAATCGGTGCCCATGTGACGCTTGATGGAAGAGATGGTCTTTTCGGGGTTGGTGATAGCCTGGCGCTTAGCCACCTGGCCTACCAGACGCTCATTGTCTTTGAATGCTACAACAGAGGGGGTCGTGCGGGCGCCCTCGCTATTGGGGATGACGACGGCTTCGCCGCCTTCCATAACTGCTACGCAGGAATTGGTGGTACCAAGGTCGATGCCGATGATCTTACTCATAATCTATTCCTCCTAAAAACTACTGTGAATTGGTTTGATTTATGTGAATTTGAATTGCTGACTTAATTTAATTGGCCTGCTGCACCATGGCGTGCCGCAGGATGCGGTCTCCGCGGCGGTAGCCGCTCTGGAAGACCTGCGCCACCACATTTTTGCCGAGGGATTCATCCTCGATGTGCATGACGGCATTGTGCAGATTGGGGTCGAAGGGCTCTCCGGCTTTGCCGAAGGTCTCCACGCCCATCTTCTTGAGATATTCCTCGAAGCCCGTCTGGATCATCTTGATGCCGGTGAGATAATTTTCATCGGCACAGGGGGTATCCAGCGCCCGCTGGAGGTTATCCAGCAGCGGCAGCAGCTCCTTTAGGGTATTCGCTACTGCATCGGGATAGACATTTTCGCGTTCCTTTTGGGTGCGGCGGCGGTAGTTATCGTACTCGGCCATCAGGCGCAGGTATCGATCCTCCAGCTCCTTTTTTTCGGCCTCGCACTTTTCCAGCGCTTCCGCTTCCCGGCTCTTTTTCTTTTTGCCCTTTTTCTGCTCCGGGGCGGCTTCCTCGGCGGGCTCGGCGGCTTCAACAGCTTCGGCCGTTTCCTCCGTCATCAGCTCTTCCTCGGGGGTGGTATTTTTGTTTTCCTGATCCACAGGGTCTCTCTCCTTTCGCGGTTTACAGGCCGTTATTCAGTGTATCGCTCAGCATCCGGCTCAGCATCCCGGCAAAGTACTCCACATGGGGGATGAGCCGGGCGTAATCCATGCGGACGGGACCAACCAGCCCCAGGGCGCCGATGGAATCCTCACCGATGCGGTAACGGGCAACGATCATGGAGGAATTCTCCATTTCGGGGCGGGCATTTTCCCGCCCCACGCTGACAAACAGGTCATTTTCCCGGCTGCCAATAATCCGCAGCATTTCCTCGCGGGAATCTAGCAGGCGGTACAGCCGGTCGGCCACATTTCTCAATTCGGGGTGTTCCAGCAGATTCCCCGTGCCGCTGCGGTACAGGGCACCTTCGCAGGCTTCCCGGCACAGCTCGTAAATAGCGGCCAGAAGCGGCGCAAAGATATCGGTGTGCTCACCCAGGGTAAAGGCCATCGAATTGATGTACTGGGCGGTGATCTCATTGAGGCTGCGCCCGGCCAGGCGGCCATTGGCGAAGCTCTGGAAGAAGTCCACCACATTGGGGGTCAGATTGAAATTGACCCGGCAGACCTTGTTTTTCACCATGCCATTGCTGCACAGCAGCAGGATGACGACGGTGTGGGCCGTAGCCGGAATGATCTCAATGCGCTTGACAAAGAGGCTCTGGCGGGAGATGGTGGTGGAAATGGCGAAGCAGCCGGTTTCCTTGGCCAGCATCCGGGTGGCGCCTTCCAGCACGCGGTCGGGGTCGGGGTCGCAGTAATTGAACAGGGCGTCAATCTCGCCGCGGGCGGCGTCCTCCAGCGGCTGCGGCTTCATCAGGTGATCGAGGTAGTAGCGCAAACCGCGGTGAGTGGGGATGCGTCCGGCGGAGGTATGGGGCTGCTCGATGTAGCCCTGCTCGCTGAGGTAGGCCAGGTCATTGCGGACGGTAGCGGAGGAGACAGTCTCCTCCAGCATGGCGGCGATCATCTTGGAGCCGATGGGCTCGCCGGTGCGGATGTAGCTTTCCACCACGCAGGTAAGGATCCTGCTTTTTCTGGGATCCAGCTCCATATTGCTCCCTCCTTTTTAGCACTCACTCACTTCGAGTGCTAACGATTATTATTGTACTCACTTTTTCGCGGTTGTCAATAGGGTTCACAAATAATTTACAACTATTTTTCGCAGTCACCGTTGCAGAGTGCTAAGCGCATGCTATAATGAGAAAAAGCTGCCCGGCGGGCTTCCCGCGCGGGTTTAGCGTACATGGGTGCGCGTACGCACACGCATGAGGGAGCCAATAAAGTATAACCGATGAGCCGGGACGAGTGGAGAAAGGCGGGGCGCAGCCCGGAGCCTGCACTTACTTGCTAAAGGAGAGAATGCAAACCATGTTCCAAAACAAATGGTTTTATCTGTTCTGCATATCCATGCTGCCTATTGTGGAGCTGCGGGGCGGCATCCCGGCCGGGGCTGCCATGGGGCTGTCCTTTTGGCCGGTGTACCTCACCTGCGTACTGGGCAACCTGCTGCCGGTACCGTTCCTTATCTTATTCGCGAAAAAGATACTGGAGTTTCTCTCCACCTTGCCCCGTATCGGCGGATTCTTCCAGAAAATCATCCGCCGGGCGGACCAAAAAGCGGCCGAGATCGGTCATTACGAAAAATGGGGGCTGTTCCTCTTTGTAGCCATTCCGCTGCCGGGCACCGGCGCCTGGACCGGTTCACTGGTGGCGGCGGTGCTGCGGATGCGTATCTGGCAGGCGTTCCTGGTCATCACGGTCGGGGTACTGGTCAGCGGATTCATCACCGGCGGGATCGCCTATGGGCTGTTTACCGCGCTGGCATAATACAATAATATATATAAACGGAGAAGACCCCCTGCTTTCGCAGAGGGCCTTTTCCGTTTAGAGAGAAAATGAAAGAAGAATAAAGAGGAAGGCTGATTTATTCCGCCATGCCTTCACGGATGATCGCTTCCGCCTGGGCTGCTTCCGCTTTGGAAAGCTGCGGGGTGCCCAGCAGGGGATACTCGATCCCTAGACTATCGTACTTTACCTTACCCATGGAATGGTAAGGCAGCACCTCCAGCTTTTCCATATTGGTCAGCGTCTTCAGGTAGCGCCCAAGGGCCAGCAGCTCCTCCCGCTGGAAGGTGATACCCGGCACAACGACATGACGGATCCATACCGGCTTGCCGATTTTTTTAAGGTATTCCGCGAAGGCAAAGACCCGCGCGTTGCTGTGGCCAGTCAGCTTTTTGTGCTCTTCATCAAACATATGCTTGATATCGAGGAGCACCAGGTCGGTAACGGCCATCAGCTTTTCGACTTTTTCGGTATGGTCGGGATCGAACAGGATGCCGCAGGTATCCAGCGCCGTGTGGATCCCGTTCTGCTTGGCTTTGGTAAAAAGCTCGGTGAGAAAATCAATTTGGAGCATCGGTTCGCCGCCGGTGGCGGTGATGCCGCCGGAGGTATAAAACTCCCGGTTGCGGGTGATCTTTTCGATGATCTCATCGGCGGTCATCTGGGTGCCGCCCGCCATTTCCCAGGTATCGGGATTGTGGCAGTAGAGGCACCGCATGGGACAGCCCTGGAAAAACACAACATAGCGGATTCCGGGGCCATCCACCGTGCCAAAGCTCTCAAGGGAATGGATGCGTCCAGTCAGTTCCGACATGGTAATCACATTCTTTCGTGGAAGGTGCGGGAGATGACCTCATCCTGCTGGGCACGGGTCAGCTTGATAAAGTTGACGGCGTAGCCGGAAACACGGATGGTCAGCTGCGGATACAGCTCGGGATGAGCCTGCGCATCCAGCAGAGTCTCGCGGTTGAGCACATTGACATTGAGGTGGTGCGCATGCTTGCCAAAGTAGCCATCCATGAGGCCGACGAGGTTAGTCACGCGCTGGTCATCGTTCTTGCCCAGGGCATCGGGAACGATGGAGAAGGTATTGGAGATACCGTCCTGGGAATCCATGAAGGGAATCTTGGCAACAGAAGCCAGGGAAGCAACAGCACCGTGGCTATCGCGGCCGTGCATGGGGTTGGCACCGGGTGCGAAGGGCTCGCCGCCCTTACGGCCATCCGGGGTGGAACCGGTATTCTTACCATAGCTGACATTGGAGGTGATGGTAAGGATAGAGGTGGTATGGATACCGTTACGGTAGGTGGGATACTCACGGATGTAGTTGATGAAGCGGTGCAGGATATCCTTGGCGATCTCGTCTACACGGTCATCATCGTTGCCGTACTTGGGATAGTCGCCCTCGACCTCGTAGTCAACGGCCAGGCCCTGCTCGTTGCGGATGACCTTGACCTTGGCATACTTGATGGCGGAGAGGGAATCGGCCACTACGGAGAAGCCGGCGATGCCGGTAGCGAACCAGCGGGTAACTTCCTTATCGTGCAGCGCCATTTCCAGGGACTCATAGCAGTACTTATCGTGCATGTAGTGGATGATGTTGAGGGCATTGACATAAACACCGGCCAGCCACTTCATCATATCCATATACTTCTCCATGACCTCATCATAGTCGAGGTACTCGGAGGTGATGGGACGGTACTTGGGGCCGACCTGATGGCCGTTCATCTCATCCACGCCGCCGTTGATGGCGTACAGCAGGCACTTGGCCAGGTTGGCGCGGGCGCCGAAGAACTGCATCTCCTTGCCGATACGCATGGAGGATACGCAGCAGGCAATGCCGTAGTCATCGCCGTGAACGGGGCGCATGACATCATCGTTCTCGTACTGGATGGCAGAGTGCTTAATGGAGATCTCGGCACAATACTTCTTCCAGTTGGCGGGCAGGTTGTGGCTCCACAGAACGGTGAGGTTGGGTTCGGGGGAAGCACCCAGGTTATCCAGGGTGTGCAGATAGCGGTAGCTCATCTTGGTGACCATGTGACGGCCATCGGTGCTCATACCGCCCAGGCTTTCGGTGACCCAGGTGGGATCGCCGGCAAAGATGTTGTTGTAATCGGGGGTACGGGCAAACTTGACCAGACGCAGCTTCATAACAAAGTGGTCCACAAACTCCTGGATCTGCTCTTCGGTGAATACGCCGTTGCGCAGGTCGCGCTCGGCATAGATATCCAGGAAGGTGGAGGTACGGCCAAGGCTCATGGCGGCGCCGTTCTGCTGCTTGACAGCGGCGAGATAGGCAAAGTAAACAGCCTGGATGGCCTCCTGTACATTGGAAGCGGGCTTGGAAATATCGCAGCCGTAGATGCCGGCCATCGCCTTGAGCTCCTTCAGGGCACGGATCTGCTCGGAGAGCTCCTCACGGTCACGGATGACATCGGCCAGCATAACGCTGGGGGTGGTGGCTTTCTGGAACTCCTTGTCCTCGATGAGGCGGTCTACGCCGTACAGGGCCACGCGGCGATAGTCGCCGATGATGCGGCCGCGGCCGTAGGCATCGGGCAGGCCGGTGATAACATGGCTGTTGCGGCAGGCGCGCATCTCGGGAGTGTAGGCATCAAACACGCCGGCATTGTGGGTCTTGCGGTGGGTGGTGAAGAACTCCTCCACCTCAGGATCCAGGTGATAGCCGTTATCCTCGCAGGCCTGCTTGGCCATGCGGATGCCGCCGTAGGGCATGAGGGCGCGCTTAAAGGGCTTATCGGTCTGGAAGCCGACGATGGTCTCCTTCTCCTTATCCAGGTAACCGGGGCCATGGCTGAGGATGGTGGAAACGACCTTGGTATCCATGTCCAGTACGCCGCCGGCCTCGCGTTCCTTCTTGGAGAGCTCCAGCACTTCGTTCCACAGGGCGGTGGTATCGGCGGTAGGACCCTTCAGGAAGCTGTCATCACCATCGTAGGGGGTGTAGTTGTTCATGATAAAGTCACGAACATCGATCTCGGTTTCCCAACGGCCGCCTTTGAATTCTTTCCATTCGTTACGCATAATTTCGTTACCTCCCAGTTCATTTTCTCTTATTGGTTCGGGCTTTTGCTGTGCTTTATGCTGTCTTGGACACATTTTTCACAAGACTTGTGGACTGTGCACAGGCCAGGCCTTTTTTGTCATGCTTATTGTATTCTACTTCTCACAAGTTGTCAAGAGTTTAACAAGAGTTTATTCCGGAAATGTATTGCACTTATTCCTGAATGTTTATACTATACCATTTTAGTACAGTTTATGCAAGCAGCAAATCGCCAAAATTGCAAAGAAAAGCGGCATGCTTTTTACACATACCGCCAAAGAGCCTACTATTTTGCCGCCGGATTCATCACAAAAGAACTATCTTGCGGCATTATTTCCCTGTAAGACCGGTGGGGATCACCGGGGTACGGGGGCGCTTCTGCTCCCGCACCAGCTGCCAAATGAGCTCCGGACTGATCGCTGGATTGATGGTGGTGCGGGCCTGCAAAGCCGCCAGCGCCGCACCCATGGCAAAGTCCATGGTATCCCCCAGCCAGTAGCGCTGCGCCGCGCTGTACAGCAGACCCGCCATGAAGCTATCGCCCGCGCCGGTGGCGTTTTCCACCTGCTGCAGGGGACGGGTACGGCTCCACAGCCGCTGGCCCATGTTATCGGCATAGTAGCAGCCCCGGGAACCGGCGCTGATGATAACCCGGCGCACCCCCTGCGCCAAAATGCCCTCCGCTGCCCGGAAGTAGTCCGCCTCGCAGCGGATAGAACGGCCGGAAAGAATCTCGGCCTCCAAACGGTTGGGCTTCAGGGTATCGATGCCCCGCAGCACCGGACGCATCCGGCGGGCGTAGGCGGTAGAAACGGGATCGGCGAAGATGGGGACACTGCCCCCGAAGGTGCGGATAATATAGCGCAGTGTTTCCTGCGGCAGGCAGCCATCCACCACGATAGCAGCCGCCGCTGAGAGCTTGTCCCGCATGGGTTCCAGCCGGGCAGGGGTCAGCTCCTGCAGAATGCGCATATCGCTGAGGGCGACGGCCATTTCGCCATCGCTGCGGTGGATGGAAACATAGGACGAGCTGTTTTTCCCGGGCAGGGTGATAAAGCTATCGGTGGCGATGCCGCATTCCCGGCACCAGGAGCGGATCTTTTCGCCGTACATGTCCTCCCCCACCGTGGTGATAAGGCGGGTAGGCAGCCCCAATCGGGCCGTATTCTCACAGACATTGCGGGTGACGCCCCCCACGGAAACCGAAAGGGTGCCGGGGTTGCTGTCCTCCATCACCAGTCTGGCGGCGCTTTCGCCCATGATATCCACATTGGCCGCGCCGATACCGACGATCTCTTTTGGCAAGGCGGTATCCTCCTTTGGATTTACTGCCCTATATTATACACCAAAAGGAGGGTTTTTCAAGGGGTGGAAATCCTGGCGGGTACGCGCGTGCCGGATGGGAAAGTCCGGTACAGAGGGAGGGCGGCGCAGCCGCGCGCCCTCTGCTCAATCCCAGAAATGGCAGAGCAGCTCCTCGGCGGTTTTTTGGCTGGTGCGGGTATAGCGCGGGATGCGGATGAGACAGGCGGGATCCCGGGTAAGGCAGCAGGGCTTGCCCTCCACACCGAGGGAAGCGGCAAAGCCCAGCTGCTCCAGCAGTTCCTGGCTGTGGCGGCTGTAGGAGCCAAACGGATAGGTAAAGGTATCGGGCCGCCAGCCGGTCATCTCCTCGATGCGGTCCTGGGCTTTTTGCAGATCGGCGCCCACGGCGGCAAAATACTGTTCAGTGGTTTCATCCTTGCGCTGGGCGGCGCCGCGGCGGGGATTCCCGGTCTTGTGCAGATTATAGGTGTGGTTCTGGATCTCAATGAGGCCGCTTTCCATCATTTCGTTGATCATATCCCAAGTAATGTGGGAGTAATTTTCCTTATTTTCATCCAGCTCACTGTATTTATCGGTCTCCCCCACGATGATGGAGATGACGGCTTTCATCTGATATTTTTGCAGCAGCGGGTAGGCATTCAGGTAATTATTATAGTAGCCGTCATCAAAGGTGATCATCACCGGCTTTTCCGGCAGGGGTGTACCCTGCTGCACATAGGCGATGAGATCACTCATCACCACGGTGGTGCAGCCCTGCCGCTGTAAATAAAGGAGGTCCTCCTCCAAGGCCTGCGGCGTAATGACATAATCCCCTGCCTTTTTAGGATTGGAATGGACGCCGTGGTACATCAGCACCGGAAGGCGCACCTCCTGCGAGACCGACAGTCTGCGCATTGCCGGAATGATGCGTCCGCTGCCCCACCACACCGCACTTATCAGCAGTACTGCCGCCAGCACCATCACCAAAAGCCGCTTCCACCATGTCATGGGCCATGCCTCCTTTTGCCGCTTCTTCTGCTATTTGTATGCGCCGGGGCTTGACGGTATCACCGCCCGGCGGGTATACTGGAAAAAATAAAGGAGTGTGATTTTATATGGTACGGCATATCGTAATGTACCGCCTAAAGGACGAAAACAAAGAGGAAAACGCCCGGCAGATGAAGGAAAAGCTGGAGGGACTCAATGGAAAAATAGAGGGGCTGCATGGGCTGCGCATCGACCGGGACTGCAACAGCCACCAGTACGATGTGTGCCTGACCGCGGATTTTGACGACCTGGCGGCGCTGAAGAGCTATAAAAATCATCCGCTGCATGTAGCGGCTTCCGACTTTGTGCATGAGGTAATGACCGAGCGTTCGGCCTTCGATTTTGAGGTGTAATGCCCCTTTGCAACCGTCGGTTGCGGAAAATCCAACGAAAAGCGGTGGCCTGCCACCGCATTTTCCTCTATGATAGGATTACAAGATAAGCCACTATCCCGAAAGGAGAAAAATATGACACTGGGAGAGCGTATTGCATACTACCGTAAAAAAGCGGGTTATTCGCAGGAGGGGCTGGCGGAGCGGCTGGGGGTCAGCCGGCAGGCCATCAGCAAATGGGAGACCGGCGAAGCCACCCCCGATGCCGAACGCATCATCGTGTTGGCGGCGGCACTGGGTATTTCCACCGATACCCTGCTGCTGGGCAAAGAAGAGCCGGAACGCCCTTACACGGAAGCGGAAACGGTACGGCAGCCCGCCCCCACCCCGGAATGGCTGAATCATCTGCCCCGGCATATCGGGCGGCTGTTCCGGGAGAAAGGCTATATTGCCGGGTATATTGTGGCGGCGCAGGGGCTGGGGATCCTGCTGGTGGGGCTGCTGGCGCGCTTCGGCTTTGGCAGTATTCTTTCCATGCAGAACAGTGCGTGGGGCATGCAGGGCTTCTGGGACAACATGAGCGGTATGGGCGGCATGTCCGCCGCCTTCCGGTTCCCGATCATCTTTGCTGATATCCTCTGTATCCTCGGCGGCATCATTATCATCGGTGGGGTGGCGCTGGCGATCATCTGGAAAAAGCGGGGACAACAATAAAGGAGTGGCAGCATGCACTATGTAATGGCTAAGGGGATCCTTTCCGCCGGGGGAAATATAAACCTGTACCGGGGCTGCACCCATGGGTGTATCTACTGTGATTCCCGCAGCCGGTGCTATCACATCGACCATGCATTTGAGGATGTGGAGGTAAAGCAGAACGCCGTGGAACTGCTGGAGGAGGCCCTGCGGCGCCGCCGGGCCCCCTGCATGGTGGGGACCGGCTCCATGACCGACCCCTACCTGCCGCTGGAGGCGGAGCTAAGGCTGACCCGCCGGGCGATGGAGGTGGTGGAGCGCTATGGCTGCGGCTTTACCGTTATCACCAAAAGTGACTTGATCCTGCGGGATCTTGACCTGCTGAGCCGCATCCAACAGAACGCCAAATGCGTGGTACAGATGACCCCGACCACAGCTGATGAGACGCTGTGCCGCAAGCTGGAACCGAATGTGTGCACTACCGCCCGCCGCTGTGAGGTACTGCGGGAGCTGCAAAAGGCCGGCATTCCTACGGTGGTGTGGCTTTCCCCCATTTTGCCTTTTATCAACGATACCGGGGAGAATATCTCCACCCTGCTGGACCGCTGTGAAGAAGCCGGTGTACGGGGGGATCCTCTGCTTTGGCATGGGGCTGACGCTGCGGGAGGGCAACCGGGAATACTTTTACACCCGACTGGATGAGCTGTTCCCTGGCCTGAGCGAGCGTTACCGTCGCACCTACGGCGACCGTTATGAGGTGACCAGTCCCCACAACGACCGGCTGATGCGGCTATTCCATGCACAGTGCGAAGCCGCCGGGATCCTGCACAATAACAACGCCATTCTTCAATATCTGCATGAGTATGAAACGCCGCTGCAGCAGCTTAGCCTATGGTGAGCCGCTGCGGCGGCTTTTTGCGAATTGGTGGGTTTCGCAAGCCGCCCGCAGGGCAAGCCGTCCTGCGGACGGCTTCGGCGGCACAGCCGCCTGAAATGACGGACGAGTAAGTTGATATTGTAATCCG
>JABLTQ010124241.1_pt1 | contig 13204 bp, 10 predicted proteins | sample 7160101 | NCBI WGS metagenome assembly JABLTQ01 (sample SAMN14651228, study PRJNA627086) | human gut metagenome | isolation source: feces | host: Homo sapiens
CTACCGGAATCTTGCCCTCGCCCTCTCCAAACTCCACATCAATGTGGATATAACTGTCGGCTTTTTTGTGGGATAAAAGAACTACCGTCTCGACGTTGGCGGTCCCCGGGAACATGTCCACCGCCGCGGCGCGGATGGCCCGGTAGCCCTCCTGAGCCAGCAGCTTCACGTCCCGGGCCAGCGTGGCGGGATCGCAGGAGACGTATACGATGCGCTTGGGCGCCATCTGGGCTGCGGCGTGTATCACCTCCGGCGCCAGCCCCTTGCGGGGAGGGTCCACGCAGATGACATCGGGCCGCAGTCCGCGCCGGGCGAAATCCGCCGCCGCTGCCGCCGCATCGCCGCAGAAGAACTCCACATTCTCCACGCCGTTGCGCTGCGCGTTGGCCTTGGCGTCCTCGATGGCCTCCGGCACGATCTCCGCGCCGATGACCTGCCCCGCGTGGCGGGCCATCACCTGGGTGATGGTGCCTGCGCCGCAATACAGGTCCAGCACCGTCTCCGTGCCGGTGAGTCCCGCGAATTCCACAGCGCGCCGGTACAGCACCTCCGCCATTTCGCGGTTCACCTGATAGAACGACGGCACGCTGAGCCGAAACGTCAGGCCGCACAGGGTATCGGTCAGCACGTCCGCGCCCCACAGCGTCCGGTATTCCTGTCCCAGCACCGCGCCGGTGGGCCGGGTGTTCACCCCCAGCACCACACCCACGGTCTCCGGCACCGCCTGCCGCAGCAGGTCCACCAGCTCCCGTTCATGGGGCAGCTTCTTCCCGTTCACCAGCACGCACAGCAGCGACTGCCCCGCGCCGTTGGTGCGGACGTACAGGTACCGCACCAGCCCCCGCCGCGTTTTCTCATCGTAGCAGCTGACGCCGTAGAGCCGGAGGTACGTCCGCAGGGCCTGGGCCGCCGCGTCGGCCTGGGGCTTCTGGATGCGGCACCGCTCCACGGGGATGACCTGATGACTCCGCGCCTTGTAGAACCCCACGCTGCCATCCGCCGCCACGGGGTACTGGCTCTTGTTGCGGTAGTGCAGGGGTTCTCCGCCGTCGATGCCCTCCACCGTCACGGCGCTGCCGCCGATGCGGGCCAGCGCATCCTGCACCCGCTGCCGCTTGGCGGCCAGCTCCTCGGCGCGGTCCATATGGCGGAAGTCGCAGCCGCCGCACCGTCCGTAGTACGGGCAGTCCGGCTCCACGCGGTGGGGCGATGGCTCGTATACCCGCACCGCCTTGCCGAAGGCGGCGTTTTTCAGCACCTTCAGAACGAGGATGTCGCACTCCTCGCCCCGCAGTGCCTGATGCACAAACACCGCCTGCCCGCCGATACGGGCTACGCCCAGCCCCTCGGAGGTGTACCCCTGAATGCGGGCGCGGTATACCTTGTTCTTCTCCAGCACGGCTCAGAACTCGAACTTGCTGATGATCTTGCTGATGGCCTCGGCAAAGGCCGCCAGTGTCTTGTTGTCCCGCCCCCTGCTGCGGCGGATAAGGCCGATGAGCATATCGCCCATCTGCACCAGCTTCTGATAGGCGGGCGTGGCCTTGGGCGCGCCCTCGTAGGCACGGGTCTTGCGCTCCGGCAGATAGCCCACCGCCAGCTTCTTGTCGGCGATGAGGTCGTACTCCTCGGTATACTGGGGCGCGTGAGCCGCGAAGCCCAGCTTGGACACGGTCTCGGCGAACACCGGCGCCACCTCGCGGTCGCCGTGTACGATGAACACATGGGTGGTCTTTGCCGGATCAAAGTGCTTGATCCAGTCCACCAGATGATCGTGGTCGGCGTGGGAGCTGAGGCCCTGGAAGTTCACGATCTTGGCCCGCACGGCGATGTCCTCGCCAAACAGCTTCACGCTGGGCGCACCGTCCAGCAGGTGCCGGCCCAGCGTACCCGGGGACTGGAAGCCCACGAACACCACGGCGCTGTCGCCCCGCCAGAGGTTGTACTTCAGGTGGTGGCGGATACGTCCGGCATCGCACATGCCGCTGGCGGAGATGATGACCTTGGGGGTCTTGTCCATGTTCAGCAGCTTGGACTCCTCCACCGTCTCCGTCAGGTGCAGGCCCGGGAAGTTGAACATATGCGTGCCGTCCTGCACCAGGGCCAGCGCCTCCTTGTCCAGATAACCCCGCAGGTCGCCGCAGAAGATGGTGGTGGCCTTCTTGGCCAGCGGGCTGTCCACGTACACGGGAAAATCCTTCACGGAGGTCACCAGCCCGCGGTCCTTGATCTCGCGGATGAAGTACAGCAGCTCCTGGGTGCGGCCCACGGCAAAGGCGGGGATGACCACGTTGCCGCCCTTGGCCAGAGTCTCGTCGATGATCTGAGCCAGCTGGTCGGTGTAGCTCCACACCTCGGTGTGGTTGCGGTCGCCGTAAGTGGACTCCATCAGCACATAGTCGGCATCGGCGTAGAACTGGGGATCGCGGATGATGGGCTGATCCACGTTGCCGATATCGCCGGAGAACACCACGGTGCGGGTCTCGCCGCCCTCATGGCACGTCAGCTTGATGCTGGCGGAGCCCAGCAGGTGTCCCGCATCGATGAACTCCGCCGTCACGTCGTCTGTGACCTGCACCTTCTGGCCGTACTCGCAGGGCTGGATATACTCCCGCACCTGCATGGCGTCGGCCACGGTGTAGATGGGCTGCACCTCCGGACGGCCGGCCCGCTTGTTCTTGCGGTTCTGGTACTCCGCGTCCTGCTCCTGGATGTGGGCGGAGTCCTGCAGCATGATGTCCAGCAGGTCCGCTGTCAGCCGCGTGGTGATGATGCGGCCCTGAAACCCGTTTTTGATGAGCATGGGGATGCGGCCGGAGTGGTCGATGTGGGCGTGGGTCACCAGCACCACGTCGATGCTGCCCGGGTGGAAGGGCAGAGCGGCGTTGTCGATCTCATCGCGGCCCTGCTGCAGGCCGCAGTCCACCAGGATCTTCTTTCCGTTGACCTCCAGACAATGGCAGCTGCCGGTGACGCACTGGTCAGCGCCGTAAAAGCTCAGCTTCATGGCAGAAACTCCTTTTCATAATTATATATGGACAAGTATACCACATCTTTACAGTTTCATCAACCGCAAACCGCGCATTCTGTCCATCGCAGATTGTTCACAGAAATTCTTTTGCATTAGACAATATCCTGTGCTATACTATATTATTGCTATTGTATGCGCATATTCTTTTATACGGAAAGGATACGAATATATGGGACTTATCACCAAACTTTTTGGCACATACAGCCAGCGTGAGCTGAAGAGCATCTATCCCATCGTGGATAAGATCACCGCACTGGAGCCGGAGTACAAGGCCCTGACCGATGCCCAGCTGCAGGCCAAGACGCCGGAGTTCAAGGAGCGCCTTGCCAACGGCGAGACGCTGGACGACATCCTGCCGGAGGCGTTTGCCGCTGTCCGTGAGGCCGCGGACCGCGTGCTGGGCATGCGCCCCTACCCTGTCCAGCTGGTGGGCGGCATCGTCCTGCATCAGGGCCGCATCGCCGAGATGAAGACCGGTGAAGGCAAGACGCTGGTGGCCACGCTGCCCGCCTACCTAAACGCGCTGACCGGCGAGGGCGTCCACATCGTCACCGTCAACGACTATCTGGCCAAGCGCGACTCTGAGTGGATGGGCAAGGTCCACCGCTTCATGGGTCTCACCGTGGGCCTCATCATCCACGACATGACCAAGGAGCAGCGTCAGAAAGCCTATCAGGCCGACATCACCTACGGCACCAACAACGAGATGGGGTTCGACTACCTCCGCGACAATATGGCCATCTACGCCAACGAGCAGGTCCAGCGGGGCCACGCCTTCGCCATCGTGGACGAGGTGGACTCCATCCTCATCGACGAGGCCCGCACCCCCCTGATCATCTCCGGCATGGGCGAGAAGTCCACCCAGATGTACGATATGGCCGAGTCCTTCGCCGCCCGCCTGAAGAAGTACGTGGTGGCGGAGACGGACGATAAGGAGGAAGAGGACGTCAACATCGACGCCGACTACATCGTGGACGAGAAGGCCCGCACCTGCTCCCTCACGGCCCGCGGCATCAAGAAGGCGGAGGAGTTCTTCCATCTGGACAACCTCAGTGACCCCGAGAACAGCACCACTGCCCACCACATCAACCAGGCCATCAAGGCCCACGGCATCATGAAGCGGGATGTGGACTACGTGGTGAAGGACGGCGAGGTCGTCATCGTGGACGAGTTCACCGGCCGTCTCATGTTTGGCCGCCGCTACTCCGAGGGTCTGCATCAGGCCATTGAAGCCAAGGAGCACCTGTCCGTCCAGCGCGAGAGCAAGACGCTGGCCACCATCACGTTCCAGAACTACTTCCGCCTGTACCGCAAGCTGTCCGGCATGACCGGTACGGCTCTGACGGAGGAGGAGGAATTCGCCACCATCTACGCTCTGGACATCATCGAGATCCCCACCAACCGCCCCATCGCCCGTATCGACAATGAGGACTCCGTCTACAAGACCGAGAACGGCAAGTACCACGCCGTCATCCGGCAGGTGAAGGAGTGCCACGCCAAGGGCCAGCCTGTGCTGGTGGGCACCGTCTCCATTGAGAAGAACGAGCTGCTGGGCAAGATGCTGACCCGCGAGGGCATCAAGCACAACCTGCTGAACGCCAAGAACCACGAGCGCGAGGCCGAGATCGTGGCCCAGGCCGGCCAGTTCGGCGCCGTCACCGTTGCCACCAACATGGCCGGCCGTGGTACGGATATCATGCTGGGCGGCAACGCCGAGTACATGGCCAAGAACGACCTGCGCAAGGCTGGACTCACCGATGAGCTGATCGCCGAGGCCACCGGCTACGCCGAGACGGACAACGAGGAGATCCTCAACGCCCGCAAGCTGTTTGCTGAAAAGCTGGCTCAGCACAAGGCGGAGATCGCCGGCGAGGCCGAGAAGGTCCGTGCCGCCGGCGGCCTGTTCATCATCGGCACGGAGCGTCACGACTCCCGCCGTATCGACAACCAGCTCCGAGGCCGTGCCGGCCGTCAGGGCGACCCCGGCGAGACCCGCTTCTATATCTCTCTGGAGGACGATCTGATGCGCCTGTTCGGCGGTGACCGCGTCACCTCTCTGATGGAGCGTATGGACCTCGATGAGGACACCCCCATCGAGAGCAAGATGCTCTCCCGCGCCATTGAGCAGGCACAGACCACCGTGGAGAGCCGCAACTTCCAGACCCGTAAGTCCGTGCTGGAGTACGACGATGTCATGAACAAGCAGCGCGAGATCATCTACGGCCAGCGCAAGCAGGTGCTGGACGGCATGGATGTCAAGGACATCATCATGAACATGATGAACGGCGCCATCTCCGATCTGGTCCACACCGCCTTCCTGGGCAGCGAGCATCTGGACATGGCCGCCTGCCGCGACCTGCTGCACAGCGTGGAAGGCGTCTACTTCCCCAAGTATACCGTGAAGATCGACGAGGATCAGCTCAAGACCATGACCCAGCAGGACTTCACCGACCTGTTCACCGCCGCAGCCGCCGACTACTATGCCAAGAAGGAGGCGGAGATCACGCCCCCTGTCATGCGCGAGCTGGAGCGTGTCATCCTGCTGCGTGTGGTGGACGAGTACTGGATGGAGCACATCGACGCCATGCAGGATCTGCGCCAGGGCATCCGCCTGCGGGCCTACGCCCAGACCAATCCGGTGGACGCCTACAAGAAAGAGTCTCTGGAGATGTTCGAGGAGATGGTCAATGCCATGAAGGAGGAGACGGTGCGCCGTCTGTACTCCGTGCGCCTGCGCCAGAACCAGGAGGTCAAGCGCGAGCGCGTGGCCTCCGGCATCACCGAGAATGTGGGCGGCGATGGCACCGTGAAGAAGCGCCCCACCCGCGTGGTAAAGGTGGGCCGCAACGACCTCTGCCCCTGCGGCAGCGGTCTGAAGTGGAAGAAGTGTACCTGCAAGGAGTACCACTCCTGAGTTCGGCCCGCATTTCTCCCCTGCGCGCTGCCTACGGTCGCATGACGCCAGCCAAATCAAAGATTTGGGGCGCCAAAGTGCCTGCGGCAGCGGTCTGAAGTGGAAGAAGTGTACCTGCAAGGAGTACCACTCTTAAATGATTTCAAACGATACCCGCTCCGCTGGGCTATCGTTTGAGACACCCCTATCCCAACTGACCGGCGGGCGGCGGCTGATGCCGCCGCCCGCCTTGCTTTCCGAAAGGAGCCGCCATGTTCCACACCCAAATGGAAAACGGCGTCACGTTCCTCACCGCCGGCGCACTGGCATCGGACGGCATCCGCCACGGCTTCTCCACCCGTCTGGGCGGCGTGTCCCCCGCGCCGTGGGACAGCCTGAATCTGGACGACCGGCGGGGCGACGACATCGCCAACGTGCAGGAGAACTTCCGCCGCCTGTGCGCCGCGCTGGACATGGATGTCCGCCGCGCCGTGCTGAGCCGTCAGATCCACCGCGACGATGTGCGTCTGGTGACGGCGGCAGACTGCGGCAAGGGCCTCTGGGTCCCCCAGGACTACGACAGTGCCGATGCCCTTATCACCGACGTGCCCGGTATCCCGCTGGTGGTGTTCTCCGCCGACTGCAATGTGATCCTGCTCCACGATCCGGTGCGCCGCGCCGTGGGGGCCGCCCACGCCGGCTGGCGGGGCACCGCCGCCGGCATCGTTGGCAAGACCGTCCGCGCCATGCAGGACGCCTTCGGCTGCGATCCCGCCCATATCCGCGCCGCCATCGGCCCCGCCATCGGGCCGTGTTGCTTTGAAACGGACAACGACGTGCCCGCCGCCCTCCGTGAGGTGCTGGGGGTGGAGGCCGAGCCCTTCATGACGTGGAACGGCCAAAAGTGGCACATCGACCTGAAGGCCGTCAACGCCCTGTGGCTGCAAAAGGCCGGCGTGCGGCATATCGACCTCTGCGGTGACTGCACCTATTGCCGCCCCGATCTGTACTGGAGCCACCGGAAAACCGGCCTGCGGCGGGGCGAGCAGGCGGCGCTGATCTCCCTGCGGGAGGTGACGCCATGAGACGGCGGCTCTTGTGTCTGCTGCTGGCGGCGCTGCTGCTCACCGCCACCGGCTACGCCAACTGGGAGGAGCCATCCGACCCGCTGGGCGAGCTGTCGGAGTTTTACGGCGCGGAGAATGAGACGCCGGAGCCGGAGCCCCTGACCACCTTCACCCTGCCCTATTTTGCCGGAGAGAGTCTGGACCCTGTTACCACCACGGAGACGGTGCAGTCATCGGTGGGGGCCCTGCTGTATGAAAAGCTGTTTGAGCTGGACGAGCACTACGTCCTCCGTCCTCTGCTGGCGGACAGCTGCACCTACGATGCGGAGCAGCGGGTCTATACGCTGACACTGCGCAGCGGCGTCACCTTTTCCGACGGCTCTGCCCTGACGGCACGGGACGTGGCGGCCACGCTGGAGCGGGCACGGCAGTCCCAGCGGTACGCTGCGCGGCTGGCGGAGGTGTCCTCCGTCCGCGCACAGGGCGACACCGTCCGCATCACCATGAGCACCGATCTGGCCACGCTGGCGTGGCGGCTGGACATCCCCATTATCAAGGCCGGCACCGAGTCGGATACCGTGCCGGTGGGTACCGGCCCCTACGTGTTCACCGCATCGGGTAGCGGCGCGTACCTGGAACAAAATCCCAGCTGGTGGCAGCAGAAGGCCCTGCCGCTGCGGCGCATTGAGCTGCTGCACTGCAAGGACCGCGACACCATGCTCTACGCCTTTTCCTCCCGCGAGGTCCAGCTGCTGCCGCTGGACCTCACCGGCACCGGTGCGTCCGGCGTGTCCGCCAGCGGCGACTATACCGATGCCCCCACGTCTGTGATGCAGTTTCTGGGCTTCAACACCCGCCGTGCGCCCTTCAGCGATGCTGCACTGCGGCAGGCGGTCAGCGCAGCCGCGGACCGTCAGGCCCTGGTGGATTCCTGCCTGCTGGGCCACGGCAGCGCCGCCCAGTTCCCTCTCTCCCCCGCCAGTGAGGAGTACCCCACGGAGCTGGAGGCACCGTACAGCATCGCCGCGCTCCAGCAGCTGACGCAGGAAGAAGCCGGAAGCTCAGACGATGCCCCAAATGCCGGAAACACCAGTTCTGACAACGCTTCCGCAGGCATGTATGCCGGGGTATCCGTGACGCTGCTGGTCAACGAGGAAAACTCCTTCAAGGTCAGCGCCGCTCAGGAGATCGCCGCCGCGCTGAGCCGCTGCGGCCTGACGGTGACGGTGGACAGTGTGCCCTGGGAGACGTACCTCCAGCGGCTGCAGGACGGCAGCTTCGACCTGTATTACGGCGAGTGCCGCCTGACGGCGGACTGGGATATTCTGGAGCTTGTCGGCACGGAGGGTTCTCTGAATTACGGCGGCTTTTCCGATGAGGACACCGACGTTCTGCTGGCCGCCTGCCGCACGGCATCGGAGGGTCAGCGGTCGAAAGCGCTGACGGCGCTGTGGCAGGACCTGCTGGAAAAAATGCCCATCGCCCCCCTGTGCTTCAAGTCCGATTCGGTGCTGACCACCACCGGACTGGTGGAGGGCCTGACTGCCACGGAAACGGACCCCTTCTTCTCGCTGGAGCAGTGGACCGTCCACCTGGACACCCCCCAGGCGGCCAAATAATTTCCGGTTAATTTCCGGTTAATTTCCGGTTTTTCTTCCGGATCGGCTTCATGATGAAGACATTAAGAAAACCAGATAAAACACGCTGTGTAAAAGGCACGCCGGTCCTAAAATCGGCGTGCCTTTTCTATTCAATCAGACATATGCGCGGCGGCGCAAAGCTGCGCCGCGCTGCGAAAGGGCGCTGCCGACGGGTGATAGATACGCACAGCGGCGCGGAAGTACGCAGCGCTGTGTGGAATGACGATGGCACCCGTGCAGCGGATCAGTACTGGCGGACCACAGCGGTCACTTTACCCAGAATGACGGCATCACGGCCGTCGATGGGGCTGTATGCGTCGTTCTCCGGCAGGAGCCAGACCTGTCCGTTACGGCGGCTGAGCCGCTTCACTGTGGCCTCCTCCCCCAGCAGGGCCACCACGATCTCGCCGTTATGGGCCTCCGGCTGCTGATGCACCACCACCAGATCACCGGGCAGGATGCCGGCATTCAGCATGGACTCACCCCGCACCCGCAGGGCAAAATACTCCCCCTCCCGTCCGTTGGTGTCGAAGGTCAGGTAGTCCTCGATGCACTCCTGAGCCAGGATGGGTGCGCCGGCGGCCACCGTGCCCACGATGGGGACGCGGCCCACGGGCATCTCCGGCTCCGCGGGGGCAGAGTGGGACGCAGACGCAGTCGGTGCGGCGGGCGCTGCGCCCTCCAGCGGCGTCAGCGTCAGGGCGCGGCCCTTGCCGGCCCCCTTGGTCAGGACGCCCATCTCCTCCATATGCTTCAAATGAAAGTGTACCGTGGACGGTGAGCGCAGGCCCACCGCCTCCCCAATCTCGCGGACGGAGGGCGGATAGCCCTGCTGCCGCGTGGTCTCGGCGATATAGTCGTAGATCTTCTGCTGCATTTTAGTCAGCTTCGCCATGTGGATACCCCTTTCTCTGCGACGGCTGATAGTTGTAAATATAGTGTACCACAGGTTTTTGCGGATTGCAACATTTGTTCTATCATTTTTTCGGTAAAATGGAGAAAAAATCTGCCGTCACCCCTTGCATTGGCGGTTGTATTATGGTAAAATCGTTTGTACTGTGAATTATGTGCCCTGCGGCACGGAATAGATGTGGAGGTTCCCGTTATGCTGATTTTCGTTACCATTCTGCAGCTGCTGGCTGCTTTGATCCTGATCGCCATCGTGCTGTTCCAGTCCGGTAAGAGCCAGGGTCTGTCCGGCGCTATCGGCGGCATCGCCGACAGCTACATGGCCAAGTCCAAGGCCAAGAGCATCGACGCCAAGCTGGCTAAGGCCACCAAGTGGGTGGGTGCCATCTTCGTCGTGCTGACGCTGGTCATCAACTGTATGCTGGCCGCCGCTGCGTAAGGCTAAAGTGAATCAAACCCTCCCGAGGCTGTCGCTTCGGGAGGGTTTTTTATTTTACACTGTGGTAGGTGACACCGGACTCCGGCGTGACCCCCTTCAGGGCCAGCAGCTCCGACACGGTGACGAACACGTAACCCTGCTCCTGCAGGTGGGGCACGGCGCGGAGCACCGCATCCACCGTGTTCTGGTAGCGGTCGTGGAGAAGCACAATGTCGCCGTCGGACACCTGACGGTAGATGATATCCAGAATCTTATCGGCATCCTTGCTCTTCCAGTCCTCGGTGTCCACCGACCAGTTCACCAGCGGCACGGATAGGGCGGCCGCCTCCCGGTCGGTACACAGGCCGTAGGGCGGGCGCACCCAGTAGTCCCCCTTCCCCAGCAGCCGGCGCAGCAGGTCGTCGTTTTTTTGCAGGTCGGCCAGTGCCTGCGCGCAGGTCAGGCTGTCCATCTGTGGGTGGTCGTAGGAATGGTTTCCCACCTGATGCCCCTCGGCGGCGATACGCCGGACGATGTCCGGATCCTTCACCGTCTGGCAGCCTACCACGAAGAAGGTGGCACGGGCGCCGTATTCCGCCAGACCGTCCAGCAGGCGGGGCGTGCAGCGGGGCGAGGGGCCGTCGTCAAAGGTGAGGGCCACGTATTTTGGGGCGCTGGGGTCGGCATCCGTCGGGGTATCCGCAAAGACGGCAGGGATCACCGCGTGAGGCACGGCGGGGTCGTAGGAGCTGGGGACGGTGCAGGCAGGCAGCAGGATCACTGCGGCCCATGCGGCCAGCGCGGTGCGGAGGAGCTTCTTCATCAAATCACCGGTGGCAGTATATGCGCGGGGTAGGGCTGGGTATGACGGGGCGGCTGCGGCGATTACTGTACGTAGCCGGTCAGGTCCACGACTACCTCGTCGCCGGTGAACACCATACTGTCGTCCTGCTCCTCCAGCACGTTGAACTCCAGCGTCCATTGGGCCGCGTCCTCGAGGCCGGTCATGTCGTCGCGGTCGTAGGTATAGGTGGTGCCGGAATCCCAATCCGTGATCTCGTCGGGAGATGCAAGATCCACGAAATAGCCGTCGCTGTCGTAGGCCACCAGATAGGGTGGGTAATAGGTATCGGGCTCCAGACCCTCCACGGTGATCATAATGCGCTGGCCGCTGGTCCCCACCTCAGTGACTGTGCCGGTCTGGCCCATCAGCTCAAAGGCACAGCCAAACCGGTAGGTATCGGTGGGGTCGGTGATCTCTGTGGCGGGTTCGACAGACCAGTCGGGCTCTGGCTCGGAGGTGTAGCTGAGGTGGGTCTGGCAGGAGCCTATCAGCGAAATGAGGACGCTGACGGCCGCGACGATCAGGACCACTGTCCTTCCGCGGCTCTGCGCATTCATACCGCTCACATGGTTTACGGCGCGGTTGGCGCTGTTCTTGGCGTTCTCCCACTCCTGTGCGCGGGCGCTGCCGGACCCGCTGTGGGCGGCTTTCTCACGGGAGCCGCGGCGGGTCTGATCCTCATAGCAGGTCTTTTCCTCGTAGCAGACCTTGCCGCGGCGGGGCGGGATGGACTGGTCCTCCACGAAGTGGACGGTGCCATCGGGGTCCACCCGCTCGCGGTGGGGCGGACGGTTATAGGCGCCGCACTTGGGGCACATGTCCTGTTTGTTGTAATCGTATATGCGGCCGCAGGACCGGCAGCGGATGGTTGCCATGGCAAGCCCTCCCTTTCTCCGTTTTTCAGCCCTATTATACAGGCAGATGGGGGTATTTGTCCATCAACTTCAGGTTGCGCGGGCAAATTTTCCGGCGCAACCTGAAGTGGCGGCGCGAAAAAACGCCCTTTCCCATAGCAGAGACCATGGGAAAGGGCGTTTTTGCAGTTTGGACTTCGCTTATTTCACCAGCTCGATGACAGCGGTCTCCGCAGCGTCACCGCGGCGGATGCCGGTGCGAATGATGCGGGTGTAGCCGCCGTTGCGTTCTGCGTAGCTGGGGGCCAGCTCCTTGAACAGCTTGTTGGCCACGTCTTCGCGGGTGATGAAGCTCAGCGCCTGACGGTAAGCAGCCAGATCGCCCTTCTTGCCGAGGGTGATCATCTTCTCGGCCATGGGCTTGATCTCCTTGGCACGGGTGATGGTAGTCTCCATACGGCCCTTGTCCAGGAAATCGGTGACCTGCTGACGGAGCATCGCCATACGCTGATCGGTAGTCTTACCGAGCTTACGAGTTCCGGGCATTTCTGTTTCCTCCTTGTCAGGATATGCGCGAGAAGCGCAGATCAGTTAGTTGTTGTCCTCGCTGGCCAGGGACAAACCCATCATGGCCAGCTTGTTGATAACTTCCTCCAGGGACTTGCGTCCCAGATTGCGGACCTTCATCATCTCGTCCTCGGTCTTGGAGATCAAGTCCTCGACGGTGTTGATGTTGGCGCGCTTGAGGCAGTTGAAGCTGCGGACGGACAGATCCAGCTCCTCGATGGTCAGTTCCAGCATCTTGTCCTTAGAATCAGCGGCCTTTTCCACCACGGTGGACTTGTCGCTCAGCGTGTCGGACAGGTCAGTGAACAGGGCAAAGTGGTCACACAGGATCTTGGCGCCCAGAGACACCGCATCACGGGCCGTGATGGTGGTGTCCGTCCAGACCTCCAGCGTCAGCTTATCGTAGTCGCTGGAGGCGCCGACACGGGTGCTCTCCACAGTGTAGTTGACCTTGTAGACGGGGGTGTAGATGCTGTCGATGGGGATCACACCGATCACATTGGGACGGAGCGCCTTGTTGCGGTCCGCGGACACGTAGCCGCGGCCGTGGCTCAGCGTGATCTCCATGCTCAGCGTGGCACCCACGTCCAGAGTAGCCAGATGAAGCTCGGGGTTCAGGACCTCCACTTCACCGTCGCTCTTGATGTCGCCGGCTGTCACTTCGCAGGGACCGGTGGCCTCGATAAAAACCGTTTTGCCTCCCTCGCAGTGCAGCTTGGTCAACAGATTCTTCACGTTCAGAACGATCTCCGTCACATCCTCCTTCACACCGGGGATGGTGGAAAACTCGTGCTGCACACCGGCAATTTTGATGCTGGTGGCCGCCGTGCCGGGGAGAGACGAGAGCATAATACGCCGCAGCGCATTACCCAGGGTCGTTCCGTAACCGCGCTCCAGGGGTTCGATCACATATTTTCCATAGGAAGCGTCGCCGGGTGTTTCGATACACTCGATCTGGGGCTTCTCAATTTCGATCATGCA
>JABLTQ010060810.1_pt1 | contig 13157 bp, 7 predicted proteins | sample 7160101 | NCBI WGS metagenome assembly JABLTQ01 (sample SAMN14651228, study PRJNA627086) | human gut metagenome | isolation source: feces | host: Homo sapiens
GCGGCCCATCATCAGCACGCTGCGGGCCATGTCCCAGATATCTGAGCTGTCGGCCAGACGTGCGCGGCCGGAAACGCCCTGCTTTTTGTTGGAGTGCATCACGATGAGCACCGCGCAGCCCTGTTTTGCGGCAATGGCGCGCAGCGGCAGCAGGGCACTGCGCATCTGGTTGCGGCTTGCCATCTCCACATCGGAGGGCAGAAAGCTCTGCAGCGGGTCCACGATGAGCAGCAGCGGCCCGGCCTTGGCGGCAAAATCCGCCAGTGCCTGATCTTTGAGGGTAAGGGGCTGGCCGGTCTTGCCAAAGTAGTCGTCGGCGGTCAGCACCAGCACCCGGTTCATGTCGGCCCCGGCCGCCAGAAGACGGGCCTTGAGCACCTTGCCGGGGTCGTCCTCGCCCGCAAGCAGCAGCACCTTGCCGGTCTGCTGCGGCGGCAGCGGAAAAAAGCCGGAGGTCTTGCCCGCCGTCACATAGGCAATGAGCTGTGCCTGCCAGATGCCCTTGCCGGTGCCGCCGTCGGCACCCAGCAGCGACACTTCGCCCAGCGGCAGCAGCTGCGGCACCAGCCACGCCACGCTCTGCATGGGCACATCGGCCAGCAGACCGGGCTGCGCCGCGCTGCCCTCCAGCGCAAGCTTGCGCTGCTTTGCGTCCGCGTTCACGGCTGCCATAAAGGCTGCGGGGTCGGCCTGCCACGCCTGCTTGCAGGTGTTGAGCCATTGATCGATCTTGTAATTGACGGCGGGCAGCTGCATGTTGCAGGCTGCGCCGCGCACGTCGTCCAGCAGGTCTTCCCGTGCATCCGGGTCGGTCTGGTGGAACATTACCGCAAAGGTCAGGCGGCTGAACAGCTGCTGCTCGGTCCTGCAGGCGTCCAGCATGTTCAGAAAGTCTGTGCGGTCCTGAATGGATACTCCCAAAATACATTTCTCCTTTCGCTGTGGTTTATAACCGGAAACAAAACCAAATGTTGTTGCTATAAGTATAACTCTGAAAAAACAACGTGTCAACAAATAGTTTTTGCGCAAAAAGCCACAGCTTCCGGGGTGAAAATGCACAGGAAAATGGGGAAAGGCGCTGCAGCAATCTTGAAAACACACCAGCTGTATGTTAAAATGACACTGAGAAGGGAAGTGGTGCAATTGCCGGTACTGAGCATTTTTTACGGCATCATTGTCAGAATGTACCGCGAACAGGGTGGAAAGCATAATATGCCGCATATCCACGCAGAATATTCCGGTGAAGAGATCGTGGTTGCGCTGGACGGTACGGTTTTGGAAGGCAGCTTTCCGAAGAACAAGCTGAAACTGCTGGAGGCATGGATCGTGATCCATCATGAGGATCTGGAAGCCAACTGGAAACTGCTGAGCAATGGTGAACAATTCTTCCGCATCGACCCGCTGAAGTAAGGAGTGATTCTGGATGTTACAGCCGAAGCTGACAAAGGTGGAACCCGTAAAACCGCTGAAGCTCTGCCTTTATTATGAGACGGGCGAGGTAAAGCTGTTTGATGCAGCCCCTTATGCCACCGGCTCGTGGTACGGCAGGCTGCAGGATGAGCGTTACTTTGCTACCGTGCATCTGCTGCCGGGCGGTATTGGCATCGAGTGGGAAGAGGGGCAGGATATCGCCCCGCATGAGCTGTACGAAAACAGCGTTCCTGTGAAGAAAACAGCATAACCCAATGCAAAAGGCCGCTGCACGGTTCACATGCAGCGGCCTTTCCGTATTCAGCGGCGGTTTACTGGATGCCGGTCACAGGGTAGTCCTGATCCTCAACGGCCTTCTTCAGCACGTCGTCGGCGACCTCGGCGTTCAGGGTGACGATGGCGGTGCCGGCCTCGTGGCTCACCACGGCCTCGTCCACCTCGGGCAGGGCTTCCAGAGCCTTCTTCACGCGGGCTTCGCAGTGGCCGCACATCATGCCTTCCACTTTCAGGGTCTTCTTCATGGTATGATCCTCCGTTTTGACTTCGGGCGCTTCGGCGTCCGATTTTTTGTTATTTTCAGCCGCAGACTGCACCGGGGCAGCAGCGGGAGAAGCGGTTTTGTGGTCGTGCCTGGTGCTGTGCAAATCGAACAGGTTCAGCCGCAGGGCGTTGCTCACGACGCAGAAGCTGGACAGGCTCATGGCAGCAGCACCGAACATGGGGTTCAGCGTCAGGCCGAAGGGGATGAACAGACCAGCCGCCAGCGGGATGCCGATGATATTGTAGATGAACGCCCAGAACAGGTTCTCGTGGATGTTCCGCAGGGTGGCGCGGCTGAGGCGGATGGCCGCAGGCACGTCCGAGAGCTTCGAGTTCATCAGCACGACGTCGGCGGCGTCAATGGCCACGTCGGTGCCTGCGCCGATGGCAATGCCGGTGTCGGCACGGGTGAGGGCGGGAGCGTCGTTGATGCCGTCACCCACCATGGCCACCTTGCCGCTGGCCTGCAGCTGGCGGATGACGGCCTCCTTGCCGTCGGGCAGGACGCCCGCGATGACCTCGTCCACGCCCGCCTGCCTGCCGATGGCGTCGGCGGTGCGCTGGTTGTCACCGGTGAGCATCACGACCCGGATGCCCATGTTCTGCAGCTGACGGATGGCTTCGGGGCTGTCCTCCTTGATGGTGTCGGCCACGGCGATAACGCCCAGCAGACGGCCTGCGCCGCCGAAGAAGAGGGGAGTCTTGCCCTCAGAGGCCAGCTTTTCAGCCTGCTGTGCCAGTGCGGCGGGCAAGGTGAGCTTGGTCTGGATGAAGGCGGCATTGCCGGCATAGATGTCCATGCCGTCCAGCTTGGCCGCCAGACCATTGCCCGGCAGGGCCGCGAAGTCAGTGACTTCCGGGGGAGTGATGGCCTTTGCCTCGGCGTCGGCCAGAACAGCCTTTGCCAGAGGATGCTCGCTGCGGCTTTCCAGCGCTGCGGCCAGCGTCAGAAGCTCCGTCTCGGAGACACCCTCAGCGGGCAGCAGGTCGGTGACGCGGGGTGCGCCCTCGGTGATGGTGCCGGTCTTGTCCAGCGCCACGATCTGGGTGCGGCCTGCGGCTTCCAGCGAGGCGGCAGTCTTGAAGAGGATGCCGTTTTTTGCGCCGAGACCATTGCCGACCATAATAGCCACAGGTGTTGCAAGGCCCAGTGCGCAGGGGCAGCTGATGACCAGAACGGAGATGCCGCGTGCCAGCGCATAGCCCAGCTCATGGCCCAGCAGCAGCCAGACGATGGTGGTGACAACGGCGATGGAGATGACCGCCGGGACGAAGAAGCCCGACACGGTGTCAGCGATTTTTGCGATAGGAGCTTTGGTGGCGGCGGCATCGCTGACCATCTTGATGATCTGAGCCAGCGTGGTATCCTCGCCCACGCGGGTAGCCTCACAGCGGAGGAAGCCCGATTGATTGGTGGTGGCGGCGCTGACTTTGTCGCCGACGGCCTTGTCCACCGGGATGCTCTCGCCGGTCAGAGCGCTCTCGTTGACTGCGCTGGTGCCTTCCAGCACCACGCCGTCCACCGGGATATTCTCGCCGGGGCGGACCACAAAGACGTCGCCCTTCTGCACGTCGGCGATGGCCACGGTCACTTCCGCTCCGTCCCGCACCAGCGTGGCGGTCTTGGGGGCCAGCTTCATCAGGCTCTTGAGGGCGTCGGTGGTCTTGCCCTTGGAGCGGGCTTCCAGCATCTTGCCCACCGTGATGAGAGTCAGGATCATGGCGGCAGACTCGAAGTAGAACTCCATCATATAGTGCATGACGAGCTCGTCGTTGCCATCCACCTGGGCACGGGTCATGGCGAAGAGGGCGTAAGTGCTCCACACGAAGCTTGCCATGGAGCCGAGGGCCACCAGCGTATCCATGTTGGGTGCGCCGTGGATGAGGCCCTTGAAGCCGTTGATGAAGAACTTCTGGTTGATGACCATGACGATGCCCGCCAGCAGCAGCTGGACAAGGCCCATGGCGACGTGGTTGCCGTCGAACCAGTGGGGCAGGGGCCAGCCCCACATCATGTGGCCCATGGAGAAGTACATCAGCACCAGCAGGAAGCCCAGCGAGGCGATGAGACGGCGCTTGAGCTTCGGTGTCTCGTGGTCAGCCAGTGCATCGAGGTCGGCGCTGGCGTCCGAAGCCTTACTGGAAGAGGCATTCTTCGGGCTTGCGCCGTAGCCTGCCTCCTGCACAGCCGAGAGGATGGCGGCGGGGGAGGCTGTGCCTTCCACGCCCATGGAGTTTGTCAGAAGGCTCACCGAGCAGCTCGTGACGCCCGGCACCTTCTTCACGGCCTTTTCCACCCGGGCAGAGCAGGCCGCGCAGCTCATGCCCGTGACATTGTATTGTTCCATTGCAGATTCCTTTCCCTCTTATAGGATGCCCGGAACGGGATCATTTCATGAGCCGGGGCAGCAGCTGCAGCAGTTCGTCCAGCTTCTGCGTCTCGCCGGCTCTCAAATCGTCGGCCACGCAGGTGCGGATATGCTGGCCCAGCAGCTCTTTGGAAAAGCCGTTCAGTGCAGCGTTCACCGCAGCCACCTGCACCAGAATATCGGCGCAGTAGACGTCCTTGTCCAGCATCGCGCGGATGCCGCGCACCTGGCCCTCAATGCGGCTCAGCCGGTTGGCAAGGGCGCGGTACTCCTCAGGGGTACGGTCCTTGTGGCGGCAGCAGGAGGGGGCAGTGTCCTTTTCGGCAGGCTCAGCGGCGCAGCAGGGCTTTTTTTCAGCATCGGTCATAGCAGATAACTCCTTTCCGGGTGTATCAGTGTGAAGAGAAGATGTACCCTGTGGGGGTAAATTTCCCGACACTCTGATTTTACCACTTGGGGGTATCTGTTTCAAGTGGGCAGGATACACCGACTGTGAAAACTTTGTGAAAATAAAAGCCCCGAAATGCAGAAACGGGAGCCTCCCGGTGAAGGAAAGCTCCCGTTTCTGTTTAGGATAGGAAAGAGAATGTCATAAATAGGGGAGAGGGTCACAGATTGGTGTAACCCATCAGATAGCGGTCCACCTCGGCGGCGCAGTCGCGGCCCTCCCGCAGGCCCCAGACCACGAGGCTCTGGCCCCGGCGCATATCGCCGCAGACAAAGACCTTGTCTACATTGGTGCGGAAGCCGTGGTCGGCCACATTGCCCCGAGCGTTCCGCTCCACGCCGAACGCCTCGGCCACATAGTCCTCGCAGCCCACGAAACCGGCGGCGATAAAAGCCAGCTGGCAGTCGTAGGTGAACTCTTCGCCGGTGGGTACCATGCTGGTACGGCCGGTGTCAGGGTCACGCTGGGGCTTGAGATAGGAGATGACCGCGCCGGTCAGGTTGCCGGCGTCGTCCTTCAAAAACTCTTTGACGGTGGTCTGGTAGACGCGGGGGTCTTTGCCGAACTTGGCGAGGCACTCGGTCTGGCCGTAGTCCACCTTCAGCACCTTGGGCCACTCGGGCCAGGGGTTATTCGCGGCCCGCTCTTTCGGGGGCTGGGGCATCATTTCCAGTGCCACGAGGTCGGTGCAGCCCTGCCGCAGGGCGGTACCCTGACAGTCGTTGCCGGTGTCGCCGCCGCCGATGACGAGGACATTCCTGCCTGCCGCGTTGATGGCCCTGCCGTCGGCAAACTTGCTGTCCAGCAGACTCCTGGTCACGCTGGTGAGGTAGTCCACTGCGAGGTACACGCCCTTCGCGTCGCGGCCGGGGACGTTCAAATCGCGGGCTTTCTTGGCACCGCAGCAGAGCACGATGGCGTCATAGCTGTTCAAAATCTCAGCGGCATCCACAGCCCCGCCCACATCCATGTTGGTGCGGAACTCAACGCCCTCAGCCTGCATAATTTTGATGCGGCGCTCGATGACGGATTTGTCCAGCTTCATGTTGGGGATGCCGTACATCAGCAGACCGCCCACACGGTCAGCACGCTCGAAGACGGTGACGGCATGGCCCCGGATGTTGAGGTATTCGGCCACCGACAGGCCCGAAGGGCCGCTGCCGATGACGGCCACGCTCTTGCCGGTGCGGGCCGGAGGCGGGGCGGCATGGAGCCAGCCCTTGGCGTAGCCCATCTCCACGATGGCGTGTTCGTTCTCCCGGACAGTGACGCTGCTGCCGGTGACGTCGCCGCAGGTGCAGGCGGCCTCACACAGGGCAGGGCAGACCCGGCTCGTGAACTCCGGGAAACGGTTGGTGGTGCGCAGGCGGCGGAGCGCCAGTTCCCACTTGCCCTGATAGACCAAATCGTTCCACTCGGGGATGAGGTTGTTCAGCGGGCAGCCGGAGGCCATGCCGCCGATCATCATGCCCGCCTGGCAGAAGGGGACGCCGCAGTCCATGCAGCGGGCTGCCTGGGTCTGCTGCTCCTCCCGGGAGAGCCAGATGTGAAATTCGTTAAAGTTTTCAATGCGCTCCAGCGGCGGAACATCCGTGCTGGTCTTGCGCGTGTAATCCATAAAACCAGTGAGTTTTGCCATGATGTTCCCCTCCTTACTTGTTCTTCTGCACGGCGTAGAATGCTTCGATCTGCGCCTGCTCGCCGTCGAGACCGCGCTCTTCCATCGAGGCGATGACCCGCAGCATATGGTCGTAATCGTAGGGGAGGACTTTCTTGAACTTGGGCAGGAACTCGCTGAAATTGTCCAGGATCTCCTTGCCGCGGGGCGAGCCGGTCAGCTCGACGTGCTCCCGGATGAGCTCTTTCAGGGTGGCGACGTCGTACTTGTGCTCCACCGGCTCGAGGCTGACAGTCTCCTTGTTCACCCGCTGGTAGAAATCCCAGTTCTCATCCAGCACATAGGCGATGCCGCCGGTCATGCCGGCTGCAAAGTTCTTGCCAGTCTGGCCCAGAACGACGACGGTACCGCCGGTCATGTACTCGCAGCCGTGGTCGCCCACGCCCTCGACGACGGCCACAGCGCCCGAGTTGCGGACGCAGAAGCGCTCACCGGCCACACCGGAAACAAAGGCTTTGCCGCTGGTGGCACCGTAGAGTGCCACGTTGCCGATGATGATGTTCTCTTCGGGTTTGAAGGTGATGCCCTCGGGCGGGCGGACGACGAGCTTGCCGCCGGAGAGGCCCTTGCCCATGTAGTCGTTGCAGTCGCCGGTCAGCTCCAGCGTCAGACCCTTGGGAATAAATGCGCCGAAGCTCTGGCCGCCTGCACCGGTGCAGTGGACGGTGTAGACGTCATCGGGCAGGTCGCTGCCGTACTTGCGGGTGATCTCGCTGCCGAAGATGGCACCAAAGGCGCGGTCGGTGTTGGAGACATCCAGCTTCACGCTCTGAGGGGTCTTGCTGCTGAGCTTGAATTTCTTCATCAGCACCTTCATGTCCAGAGTGTCTTCCAGATGGAAGTCGTAGGTGTCTTCCTTCTGGAAGTGGACATTGCTGTTGACGATGGCGGGGTTGTGCAGGATGCAGTCGAGGTCCATCTTGGACATCCGGCTGCTGGCAGGGGCAGACTTGACATGGAGCAGGTCGGTGCGGCCCACCAGCTCGTCGATGGTACGGATGCCCAGCTTTGCCATGTATTCGCGCAGCTCCTGCGCCACGAAGGTCAGGTAGTTGATGATATACTCGGGCTTGCCGCGGAAGTGCTTGCGCAGCTCGGGGTTCTGGGTGCAGATGCCCATGGGGCAGGTGTCGAGGTTGCAGACACGCATCATGACGCAGCCCATGGTCATCAGCAGAGAGGTGCCGAAGCCGAACTCCTCAGCGCCCAGCATACAGCTGATGGCCACATCGCGGCCGGAGAGCAGCTTGGAATCGCTCTCGATGCGCACACGGGTGCGCAGGCCGTTGAGGATAAGGGTCTGGTGGGTCTCGGCGATACCAAGCTCCCAGGGCAGACCGGCATCTTTGATGGAGTTGCGGGGCGCTGCGCCCGTGCCGCCGTCGTAGCCGGAAACAAGGATGACCTGTGCGCCGCCCTTGGCGACACCGGCAGCGATGGTGCCGACGCCGGCCTCACTGACCAGCTTGACGTTGATGTTGGCGTGGCGGTTGGCATTCTTGAGGTCGTAGATAAGCTCTGCAAGGTCTTCGATGGAGTAGATGTCGTGGTGCGGCGGGGGAGAGATGAGGCCGACACCGGTAGTGCTGTGACGGGTCTTGGCGATCCACGGGTACACTTTTGCGCCGGGCAGATTGCCGCCCTCGCCGGGCTTTGCGCCCTGTGCCAGTTTGATTTGGATCTCCTCCGCGCTCACCAGATACTTGCTGGTGACGCCGAAGCGGGCGGAAGCCACCTGCTTTATCTTGGAATTGCTCTCGCTGTGGTAGCGCTCTTCGGGCTCACCGCCCTCGCCGGTGTTGCTCCGGCCGCCGAGGCGGTTCAGCGCGATGGCGATGGTCTCGTGGGCCTCGCTGCTCAGTGCGCCGTAGCTCATGGCAGCGGCCTTGAACCGCTTGACGATGGAGCTCACCGGCTCTACCTCGTCCAGCGGGATGCCGCCGTCGGGGGCATAGTTGAAGTCCAGCAGACTGCGCAGATGGACGCCGTTCTGGCCCATATTGTCCACGGTGTGGGTGAACTGCTTGAAGGTGTCGTAGTCACCGGTGAAGCAGGCTTTCTGGAACAGGTGGATGGTCTGGGGGTTAAAGAGGTGCTCTTCCTTGCCGCTGCGGAACTTGTGGGCGCCGCCGTCTTCCAGCTGCATGTTGATGTCAAGGCCCAGCGGGTCGAAGGCTGCGTTGTGCAGGGCCTCCACGTCAGCCTGAATGTCCTCGAGGCCGATGCCGCCCACACGGCTCACCGTGCCGGTGAAATACTTGTCGATGACGTCCCTGGAGATGCCGACGGCCTCGAAGATCTGGCTGCTCTGGTAGCTCTGGATGGTGGAGATGCCCATCTTGGAGGCGATCTTCACGATGCCGCCCAGCACAGCCTTGTTGTAGTCGTCCACGGCGGCGTAATAATCTTTGTCCAGCAGGCCGTCGTCGATGAGCTGGCCGATGGACTCATGGGCCAGATAGGGGTTGACGGCACAGGCACCGTAGCCCAGCAGAGCGGCAAAGTGATGCACTTCATGAGGCTCTGCGCTCTCGAGGATGAGAGCCAGTGCGGTGCTCTTCTTGGTGCGGATGAGGTACTGGGACACGGCAGAAACCGCCAGCAGGCTGGGGATGGCCACATGGTACTCGTCAATGTCCCGGTCGGACAGGATGATGATGTTCGCACCCTCTTTATAAGCGCGGTCTACCTCCAGGAAAACGCGGTCGATGGCCTTTTCGAGGCTGGTGTTCTTGTAGTAATTGATGGAGACAGTGGAGACTTTGAAGCCCGGGACGTTCATGTACTTGATGCGGAGAAGGTCAGTGGACGTGAGGATGGGATTGTTGACCTTGAGCACCTTGCAGTTTTCGGGCTTGTCTTCCAGCAGGTTGCCGTGTGCGCCCACATAGACGCTGGTGGAGGTGACGATCTTCTCGCGGATGGCGTCGATGGGCGGATTCGTGACCTGTGCAAAACGCTGCTTGAAATAATTGAAGAGCGGCGGGTGCTGGCCGCTGAGGACGGCAAGCGGGGTATCGGTACCCATTGCGCCGGAAGGCTCTGCGCCCTGACGTGCCATGGGCAGGATGAGGGTGCTGATGTCCTCATACTTGTAGCCGAACACCTTCTGCAGGCGCAGCAGGTCGTCGCCGGTGTAGCTGGGGGTCTTGATGTTGGGGATCTTGAGGTCCTTCAGCTGGACGAGGTTGCGGTCTATCCACTCGCCGTACGGCTCACGGCTGGCGTAGTATTCCTTCAGCTTCTCGTCGTCCACGACTTCGCCCTTGACGGTGTCCACCAGCAGCATCTTGCCGGGGCGGAGACGGTCTTTGACCAGAATGTTCTCCGGCTCACAGGGCAGCACGCCCACCTCGGAAGAGAGGATCATCCTGCCGTCTTTGGTGATGTAGTAGCGGCTGGGGCGCAGACCGTTGCGGTCCAGCACAGCGCCCACCACGTCGCCATCGGAGAAGAGGATGGCGGCAGGGCCGTCCCAGGGTTCCAGCATGGTGGCGTAATACTGGTAGAAGTCCCGCTTTTTCTGGCTGATGTTCTTGTTGTTCTCCCAGGGTTCCGGGATGGTGATCATGACAGCCAGCGGCAGGTCCATGCCGTTCATCACCATGAACTCGAGGGCGTTGTCCAGCATGGCGGAGTCGGAGCCGGAGGTGTTGATGATGGGCAGGATCTTGTTCATGTCCTCCTTCATGATGGGGGAGGAGATGGTCTCTTCACGGGCCAGCATGGCGTCGGTGTTGCCCTTGATGGTGTTGATCTCGCCGTTGTGGAGGATGAAGCGGTTGGGGTGGGCGCGCATCCAGCTGGGGTTGGTGTTGGTGGAGAAGCGGCTGTGGACCATGCCGATGGCGGATTCATAGTCCTCGTCCTGCAGATCGAGGTAGAACTGGCGCAGGTCGTGGACGAGGAACATGCCCTTGTACACGATGGTGCGGCTGGACAGGCTGGGGACATAGGTGCCGTTGCTGGCCTGCTCGAAGACCCGGCGGACGATGTAGAGCTTGCGGTCAAAGTCGATGCCCTTGCTCACCTTGGCGGGCTTTTTGATGAAGCACTGCCAGATGGCGGGCATACAGTCGCGGGCTTTCTGGCCCACGGCGTCGGGGTCTACAGGCACTTCGCGCCATGCCAGAAACTCGAGGCCCTCTTTGCGGGTGACAAGCTCAAAAAGCTTCATGGCCTGGGCGCGCAGGTGTTCGTTCTGAGGGAAGAAAAACATCCCAACGCCATATTCACGCTCGTTGCCAAGGCTGATGTTCAGCTCGTCGGCTACCTTGGCAAAGAAGCGGTGGCTGATCTGCAGCATGATGCCCACGCCGTCGCCGGTCTTGCCCTCGGCGTCCTTGCCGGCGCGGTGTTCAAGGCGCTCCACGATGGACAGCGCGTCGCTGACGGTCTGGTGGCTCTTGCGGCCCTTGATGTCCACGACGGCACCGATGCCGCAGGCGTCGTGCTCGAACTGGGGGTCATAGAGGCCCAGAGGCCCTTTTTGCTCCGTGAAATTTTCCATAGACTTTCCCATCCTTTTTTCGATTTTCCGGAGAATATCCTGGCAATGCTGCGGCACATTCCGCAGAGTCCCTCTTAATGCCGGTAAAAAGAAAAGGCGTCCCAGATGGGTCGGCAAAGACTCATCTGGAACGCCCTTGTTCCGGATAACAAGAATATTATACAAAGGTGCTGAAAAAGATTCAAGTGACAGCTGCACCAAATGTGGGTACACGGCGACGGTTCTTCTTGTGAAAAACAGACACGCAGAGTAGGAAATAGTATGCCTTTTCCGGCTCAGTGCCGGCCCAGACAGGCGGCAAGATCGTCCTCCGGCGTGGTGATGGGCCGGAGGTCATACTTCTCCTGCAAAACAGCGGCCACCCCGGGGGAGAGGAAGGCGGGCAGGGTGGGGCCGAGACGGATGCCCCGGATGCCCAGCGCCAGCAGGGCCATCAGCACACAGACCGCCTTCTGCTCGAACCAGCAGAGGATGATGGAGAGGGGCAGCTCGTTGACCGAGCAGTCAAAAGCTTCGGCCAGACCCAGCGCGATCCGGATGGCACTGTAGGCGTCGTTGCACTGGCCCACGTCGAGGATGCGGGGCAGACCCGCCACCGTACCCAGCGGCAGGTCGTTGAGCCGGAACTTGCCGCAGGCCAGCGTCAGGATGACGGTGTCGGGCGGGGTCAGCTTGGCAAAATCCGTGTAGTACCGGCGGGAGGGGCGGGTGCCGTCGCAGCCGCCGATGAGGAAAAAGTGCCGGATGGCACCCTCGTGGACGGCTTGGACGATCTCCTCCGCATGGCTCAGTACGGCATGGTGGGCAAAGCCGGTGGCGACCACACTGCCGCCGTTCATGCCCGGGATGAGGGTGTCCTCCGGGTAGCCGCCCAGCTCAAGCGCCTTGGCGATGACCGGCGAAAAATCCCGGTCCTCCCCGATGTGGGTGACGCCGGGATAGGAGACAACAGAGGTGGTGAATACCCGGTCGGCATAGCTGGGCCGGAGGGGCATGATGCAGTTGGTGGTGAAGAGCACCGGTGCAGGGATGTCCTCAAACTCCCGCTGCTGGTTCTGCCATGCGGTGCCAAAGTTGCCTTTCAGATGAGGAAAGCGCTTTTTCAGCTCCGGGTAGCCGTGGGCAGGCAGCATCTCGGAGTGGGTGTAGACATTGATGCCCTTGCCCTCGGTCTGCTCCAACAGGCACTTGGCGTCGTAGAGGTCGTGGCCGGAGATGACGATGAAAGGCCCTTTCTCGATGGTCAGGGACACCTCCACCGGCTCCGGGTCGCCAAACGCGCCGGTGTTGGCCTTGTCCAGCTCAGCCATGACCCGGTAGGCCATCCGCCCGGTGTCCTCCACCAGCTGGAAGAGCTTGTCCTTGTCCCGCTCCTGTGCGATGGCCCGCAGCGCCGTGCAGAAAAACAGGTCGATCTCGCCATCGGTATAGCCCAGCACCCGCGCGTGGTAGGAGTAAGCTGCCATGCCGCGCAGCCCAAAGAGGACAAAGGAGCACAGGCTCTTCCGGTCGGGGTCCGGCTCCTGCCACAGCTTCTGCATATCGTAGTCGGACACTGGTGCAGGTGCAGGGCTGGCCGAGGCAAAGGCTTCCTGCTTGGCCTTCCAGACCTTATCGGTCAGCTGCGCCACCGTCTGGGGGTCGAAATCAACATTGGTGATGGTGGTGAACAATCCTTCCGTCAGCAGGAGTGCCTGCGGGGGCCGGATGGGTCTGCCGATGTCCAGCAGCAGGGTGGCAAAGCCGATGAGTGCCCCGGTGAGCTTGTCCTGCGCGTCGGCTGTCTCGGCTGATTTGCCGCAGACACCCGCTTTTTCGGTGCAGGCCGTGCAGTTTGCCGCCTGCTCGCATTGATAACAGAACATCATTTCGTCCATGCAAAAACCTCTTTTCGTTTGATGAAAGGAGTATGAGCGGGGCGGCAGACGGTTATGCAGGCAGGCGGGGCAAACCAAAAAAACCCGCACCCTCGCGGATGCGGCCCTTGTAGATCAGGAAAAGCTTAGTAGGTGATGCCCTGAGCCATCATGGCAGTAGCGACCTTCAGGAAGCCGGCGCAGTTTGCACCGACCATGAGGTTGCCCTCGGAGCCAGCGGCCACGGATGCATCGTAGGAAGCGTGGAAGATGCCCTCCATGATGCCCTTCAGCTTTGCATCGACCTCTTCGAAGCTCCAGCTCA
>JABLTQ010076772.1_pt1 | contig 13136 bp, 5 predicted proteins | sample 7160101 | NCBI WGS metagenome assembly JABLTQ01 (sample SAMN14651228, study PRJNA627086) | human gut metagenome | isolation source: feces | host: Homo sapiens
AATAGACTTGCGCGCCCATGCTTGTAGCACCCGCCGCAAGACCTAATTCAAACATGTCTCCACTAAGTCTTGTATCTTTACCAATCAAGATTTTCGCATGTTTTTCTTTTCCATAATACCAGCCTAAATATTGTCCAATCTTAATAGACATATCTAGAGTTAAACCTTCATTTGCCTTGCCACGAACTCCATCTGTTCCAAAATACTTACCCATTTCTTTAAAACCTCCATTTATTACATGTACTCAATTACCATAATCAAGTTAGGAATATAAAATTAAGCCTTATAAAACTAACCAAATATATTCCTAGTAAGCTAACTATGCAATTATATATTCTACTTACCGTAAAAGTATATCACACCATAAAACATCATACAAAAAAAGAAAGCAGACTCTATTGTCCACTTTCAATTCACACTATTTATTTCTTCTACGCAATACTTCGACTGCACCTAAACCAACAATAGAAACACCTAATAATCCAGTAAACAATGTACTTGAAGTCTTTGTACTTGTATTCACCTTCTTATTTTTCTTAACATCTTTCTTAACTGTGTTATCCTTCTTTGTATCTGTTTTAGTTGTAGTAGTTCCAGTATTTGGTTTTACTTCAGGTTTAGTTTCAGAAGTTGTTGGTGTAGCAACATCTTCATATACTAACATGTATGAAGAGAACTTATCCGTAGTAAATGTACCTTCAGTACTTACTTCAAGCTTATCAATCTTTCCGTCATGCAAACGCAATACGTAGAACTGACGACCTTCTTTTTTCAAGCTTTCAGAAATTGCAACTTTAAATGTCAATCCCTTACTAGTTTCAGTAATCAAACCTTCGTTTTTGTCATCAACATACAATTGAATCTCAATATCGAACGCATTCACTACATTGTATCTATTGCCATCTACATATGCCAATAATACTTTTTCATCCGATTTATTAACACCATTCTTTAGAATTGGTTTGAAATCAACATTTTTACCATCATTAAGAGCAGCCTCAACCTTTTTCTTTTGATCCTTAGTTAAACTATCCGTTAAGATTGTTGTAACATCTTTATTTTGGATTGAAGCAATATTCTTAGATTCTTCAGACTGAATCACAGAAGTTGTTTTAACAACAATATATTCTAAATTCATTCCCGTAAATGCAACATCATCGAACCAATAATTTTCCATAAAGTTAAAAGGTACTTCAAAATTATATCCCTTTGGCAAATAACTACGAATTTCTTCTTCATCTAAAATTTTATTATCATTCTTATCGATTTCTGTTGTTGTTTTAGTAACTCTATTAAGAGTAACTAATTTACCATTCACTTCTTCATAAAAACTCATAGTTACTGGAGCGCTAAATGTACCTTTTTTCAAATATACTGTAACATTCAATGTATCATCTTTTTCTACAACATCAAATGAATCACTGACAGGCGTATATCCAACAGGAATCCAGTATAAATCTGATACTTTTAATTTATCTTTCTTTGCCCCAGCTACATCCATTTGTGTCCCCATAACGGTTTTTACTTCTTGATTATTCGACTGATCAATAAATGTAACATGATACTGATTAGTTTCTGATGCTTTCTGTATTGAATCAATTTTATATATCTCTAAACGAATCATAGTGTTTTCAGCAAACTGACCACTATAGAATCCAGCTTGTAACTGATATCCTTTAGGTACAAACTTTTTAATTATGTAATCAATAATCGCATCTGAATTTGTACTATCAAATTCAAAAGTATGATATTCACAAGACGCATTTTCTAAATAACCCGTTTTAGTAGAAAAATCATCTAATTTAGTAAGTCTAAGTGTGTATGTTTTTAATACAGGATTTTCATTATCTTTAACAATATACATTTTATATGTATTTGTTCCAATTGAATAAATTCCTTTTGACTCAGCTACATCTCCATAATCGATATGATATCCATCAGGCAAATAATTAACTTTTAAATAATTTTCAATACTTCCATATGCAGTTTGATCCTTTTTTGAAATATGGATTGTAGAAACAGTATCCTTACCATCTTTATTGATTATTAATTTAAATGTTTCATTATCTTTCTTTGGTGTAGTTAAATAAACAGTCCAATAATCGTCACCATTTTTTTCTACTTTTGAAACATCATAATCCATCTCTCCATAACGGCTTATGTAATCTACTACCTGATCATCCGTAAATGATTCCGGTAGGCTAAATGAACCATTATAAGGCTCTTTTTTTCCGTCTTTATATGTAATTGTATGAACTATTCTTTCTTTATAGACATACATAGACCAAGAATCATTTTTTCTATCCTCATCTGTCTGATAGAAACTCCTAATTGCATATCCATCTGGTGTATAATTTTCACTAAGATAGTTATAAACACTAAATGACTCTTCATCCACTACTTTAACTGACTTATGTTCTGCTTCTTTATTTTCATACAAATAAATAATATTTAAAGTAACTGTTCTTGTAGGAACTCCAGGCTGTTCTACTCTTTTTACTAAATATAAAGACCATTCATTTTCAGAATTTTGGACAATACCTTCGCCCCCAGCAGCACCTTTGCCAGTAGAAACCGCATATCCAACAGGAACATATTGCTTTTTAATGGAATCTTTTATTTGTTCTTCTGTTGCATCTGATGCAATAAAAAACTCCCCAAATGTTTCTTCCTGATCTTTAAAAATACGTACTGAAATACATTTTTCCTTAGGCGCATCCGTTATAGTATCAGCAACCTGTACATCATTTTTACCAACCTCACTTGGCTGTTCTACAACATTGCCTTTTGATTCTTCTGCAACATCTGTTGGTTGATCAGCAACCTCTTCAGCAGGTTGTTCTACAACATCTACAGGTTGATCTGTAACCTCAGTTGCCTCTGGTTCTGTTGTTGTTGGAACTTCATCATCTGCCAACACTGGTGTAACCATACCAGCTACAGTTACTGCACTCAACCCTAATGACAGTAACTGTTTCGTTAGTTTATTCATCTTTAAAACCCTCCTGTTATATTTTGATTTTATAACCACAAAAAATTTTCATCAACTAAAATTAAAGCGTTTTCACAAAAAACTAACCATAAATCATCATATGAACACAAATTCAATTAACGGATGATGCATAAATTTACATATAAAAAGAGTACCATTTTTTTTAGAAACGATACTCAATAAGTCAACTTTTAAAACAGGTTATTTAACTATTCATATTTTTTCTTTTTTAACAAAGAAATAGCTACACCCATACTTGCTGCTAACGCAATCATATTTAATTCAAAATCTGTGTTCACACCCGTATTTACAGTAGTTTTAGTTTTCTTAGTATTTACTACTTTTGTTGAAGATTTTTCAGATTCAGACTTTTTATTAGCCTCCTCTTTTTTCTTTTCAACATCTAAATACTTGTTCAAGTTATCTTTTGCTGTAGCCAAACCTTTTTCATATAAAACCAAATCAGCTTCATAACCTAACATTTCAGAATACAATTGTCTTCTTTGTTCAACAACATCAGCATTTTCTTCATATACACCTCTATAGTTAACCAATAAATCTTTTGCACTCTGAACTAATCCTTGTAAATTCAAGAACAATGCATCATCTAATTCAGATACGTATACTTCTGTTTCAGGATTATTCTTGATTTCAGCATAGTTCTTAGAAACATTATCTAATTCTTTTAAAGTTTGTTTCAACGTTAACATACGAGATTTTAAATTTGAAATTAAAGTTGAATTATTTTTAATATCTTCATTTGTTAAATCACAAGCCTTATTTGCCTCATCCAATTCATCTAAAGCCTTATTCATAGAATTATACAATCTATTTAATTCTTTATCCTTATTAACAAATTGATCATACAATTTCTTCTTTGCATCCATTGTTGCTTTTTTAGCATCAACATCTTGTTGTTTACTCAATACATTATTCTTAGCAATATCCAATGCATCTGATGCAACTTTTTGTTTCAAAGTTGCAGTATCCACAGCATCTTTAGCCTTAGTCTCCAACGCTTTCTTTGCTGGAATATCAACATTTAATTGATCAACCTTTAATTTTAGATCATCAGCTGCTTTTTGAGTTTCATTCTTTTTACGCTGTACGCGACTTAATTTATCACCTTTAGAAGTTACATCATTTTGTGCCTTTGTATTCTCATCAAACTTTTTAGCTACACCTTTACTAGCAGCTTCCAAATCAGATTTAGCTGAAGCAAGATCTCTTTTTGCATTTGCAAGTTCTCCATTTTTAGTATCTAAATCATTACGTAACGCCGTAATTTGACCATCAATAGTCGAAGTATAACCAGGAGCCTTCATATTAGAAATTTCATTGCTTAATTTATCATAAGCATCCTGAGCTTCTTTTAATTTAGCTTCTGCTTCATTCTTATTCTTTTCTAAAGTACCCTTTTCAACCAATTTATTTGATTTTTGTGTATTTAAACCACTTAATTTTGTTTTTTCAGCTTCCTTATTAGAAGCAAGTTCACTTAACTCAGCACTTGCCCTATCATAATTTGCTTGTGCATTCATTAGTGAATCGTAATAAGCATTAAATTCTTTTTCAAACTCTTCAACTGTTTTAATAATATGCGTATGCTTATGATAAGACGTATTCGTATCACACATAAAATCTTGTGCAAAGAAATTACCTGTTCCCATTGTTCCATGCTGATTAATCGCAAATCCAGTTGACACAAATCGATTTTCAATAACATTAAAATAATGTCCAACTTGAATATAGTTTTGGTTATACATCAAAGCTTCATCTTCAGTCATATATTTGTTAGGTGTATAATAATAGAATCCACAAGCATCAATTGCTTCTTTTAATAATGTAGGATTATTTTGAATTTGTTCAGCATATGTATTTGCTTCGTATTCAGATAATCCTGTTCCATATTTTTTACAAATATAGTCATACACTACTTTTTCTTCGGTATACCAACCCTTAAATGGACTATTATTTTCTCCACCATAACCATTGGCAATATTTTCACCATTACAATATAATCCAGAATAATGACCTTTATCCGTTTTTGCGGACCAGTTTGCCTTTAACTGAGTTAATGCCATAGTATAGTAATCTACCTTTAAAGGAGCCACTCCATCTTTTTCACGAATCGCATTACATTCTTTTAAATATTCAATAGCAGCCTTCATATTTTCTAGGCTTGTTGCATCTTTTTCAGCACCCAATTCAGTATACTTAATTAATTCACTATCTAATTTTCCATCTGACTCAAGGATGTATCCGTTTAAAACAGCTTGAGCCCCAGACTTGTCGGTTGGATCCAATGATTCAAAGAATCCCAAACTACCTTTTGCGATAGTAGCTGCAGTATTTTGTGCAATGGTTTCTAGTTTTTTAACTTCTGCACTTTTATTATTATATTCAGTTTGAATATTACTAATCACAGTATTTTGACTAGTAATTGCTTTTTCTAATGTTGTTAATTCCTTTTCTAGAGCAGTAATTTTATCACTTGCATCCGTTACATTTTTATCAGCCGTATTTTTATTTTCTTCTAATTTTTTTAATTCTTCTTCTTTCTTTTGAATAGCAGCAGCAACATCTGCCTTTTGACCTTCTAAGTCAGTAATTTTAGAATTGATATTACTAATTTCTATATTAAGACCATCTACAATGCTCTGTTTGTCCTTTACCAATTGTTGTGCACTTTGCTCAAAAGCTAAGGCAACATTATAAGCCTTTTGTGCCTTATCAGCAGCATCTTTTGCCAAATTTAACTCTGTAGTTGCATTCGATTCCTCAGTTGCTGCATCACCTAATTCTTTTAACTTTGTATTATAATCATTCAAAGCTGTCTTATAATCTTGTTCAGCATTTTCTCTAGCTAAAGTTGCATTTGAATAATTTGCTTTTGCGATTTCTAATTGAGCATTAGCTTCATTCAACGCATTTTCTTTTGAAGTTTTTTCGCTTTCAACAGCCTCTAACTCTTTTGAAGCTGTTTCATACGCATTTTTAGCATCCTTATATTCTTGCTCTTTTTGGTTGAGTTCATCTAAATCCGTACATTGCTTCTTATAATCTTCATATTCTTTTTTCTTTGTATCATATTCTGCTTGTGTCTGATCCTTTTTATCATTCTCATCCTTTAATTTGTTTTCTAGCGCTTCCTTCTCGCTAATTGCCTTATCCAATTCATCTTGTTTTTCTTTTAATTCAGCTAATTTAGCCTGCGTTTCACTATCAATAGCTTCACTCGCCTTTTGATCTGCTTTTGAATAAGTAATTTGTGCATTGGTTACAGAATCCAAAGCTTCCTTATTCTCTTTAGAATATTCTTCAAACTCAGCCTTCTTTTGATCTAACAATGCCTTCGCATCATCAACCTTCTTTTGGGCCTCATTAACATCTTTTTCTAAAAGCTCTTTTTTGCTAAGTTGCTTTTCAACATCAGACGAAGTATTCTTTACTTCTTCCTTGGCAAGAACAGTAAACTGACTTGTCTGAGTTAACAACATAGATGTAGCTGCAACAGCCGTTAAAACAGTATTCTTTTTCATTTAATTCCACTCCCTACTTTTGGTTTTGACCACGTTTTAGTTCAATATTTTTTTCAAAACAACAACACACATTTAAATTTTTGTAAAAACTAACCATAAATCATCATATGAACACAAACTCACTTATCAATTAATAACAATTTTTCTAACATGATTTTCAATTACCATTCAAAGAAAGCAGATTCTATCTCCAATCTGCTTTCTACAAGTCTTAACTCTAACTAGATTAATCTTCTTTACGAGCACGTTTACCGCTCACCGCTACACCTGCAAAGCCTAATACACCACCTAATGCATATAATCCGAATGCTGTTTGTGCCCCTGTATTTACACTTTTCTTATCTTCTGTTTCTTCAACACCCTTCATTTCTTCTAAGTAATCACTCAAATCTTTGTTTGCTTTTTCTAAATCTAGTTGAGCCAAAACATACTTCTGACTTGCAACATCTAATGCTTTTACATTATCTGCATTTAATGCATCCGCCTCTTCAAAAACCTTTATAGCTTCTTCATAACTTCTATAAGACTCTTTCATCACATCCATCTTTTCACATAAAGACTTCACTAAATCACTATGCAATGCATAAGCCCCTACTGGATGTCCAGCCACAAAAGAATCAAATTCAGACTTAACTTCCTCAATCTCTAATTTTAATGATTCTAATTCTGCAACTCTATTGTTCATATTTTTCACAACTAAATCATTCGACACTCTATTATTACTTATTTCAGGGATCACACTTTCCAATTCCTGAATTATAGTATTTAACTCAACAATTGAATCACTCGTACTATTCAATCTATTTTGAACAGATAAAGAAGCTTCATAATTATTATTTATAGTATCCATCTCATCTTTTTTTCTTTCAGCAACCCCATCTGCTACATCTAAATCCCTAGAAATACCCTTTAAACTCTCACTTACATAACCCACTTCATTCTCTTTTGACAATACACTCGATTCCTTCTTGCTCAAAACTGTATTCGCAACATCCAATGCACTTTCCTTTTCTTTTAATACATTCTTAGAAATCTCTAAATTAGTATACGCTGTCTCTAACCCTTTATCTACTTCCTCTAAAATCCTATTTCTCTTATTCAATTCCATCTGCGCATTTTTAACTAAAGCCTCTTTATTATTAACATCTACACCAGCTTCAGCACTCTCTTGTTTAACACTCTCGACCTCTTGTTGAGCATGAACCAAGTCTAACGACTCTTTATTGGATTTCAAAGCCTTTAAACGATTCAACTCATTCACAACATTCAATGATGCATCATCCATACACAAGTCATCCAAATTCTTTTGTTTATCACGAACAACTTTAGACAATCGATCTACCTCATTTTGAGCCATTCCTACTTTGTTTTCTGCATCTTGCTTATTCACTTCCATAGAACTCTGCTTATTCTGTTTCTCAGTCAATAAAGCATTCTGCGCATACAATTCATTCTTTAACCCATTCAAAACCACATTCGCATCTTCATATGCACCATCCGCATTCATTAATGAATCATAATATTCATTAAACTGTGATTCAAACTCATCTATTGTAAGTAAACTAGCAGGATCCAAACGATAGAACACCTGATTTGAATTTCTACTATATCCATTTGAAGTTTTTCCCTCAATCCACGCTGTACCAGTTACATTATATTTTGAATTTAACATGTTCGTATAATGTCCCACCTGAACCCAACGAATATCTGGAAAATTCAAAGCCTCTACAATTTCATTTGCCTTATCTAAATCAATATAATTTCCTTGAGAATCTCTAATATCATTTATATCCCAACCCTTCTGTTGAAGATAATCATACACAGCCTTCTCCTCTGTATACCAACCAACATAAGGATCTTCATATTCAACGGCAGCATTTTCACTCACACGATACAATTTCGTATGACCATATTCTGTCTTAGCCATTTGATTTACCTGCACCTGAGAAACCGCAAACATTTCAGCATTCACCTTTAAAGGATCCAACCCTTTAAAATTATCATCCGAAGTACGTAACGCATTTCCCGTTCTAACCATAGAAATTGCCTTTTTAAAGTTTTCTAAACTCGTCGCATCATTTTCATCACCAATCTGGGTATATTTACTATTCTGTTCCAACACCTTTAATGCATTCGTATACCCATATGCTTCAAAGAAACCCTTAGAACCCAACGCAATCTTTTGACTCACCTGCTCCTTATCCATACGCAATTGATTCACAATCTTTTGTTGGGCATCCATATCCAACTGTGCTTTATCTACATTGAATTGTTGTTCTTCTACTTCTCTTTTCGCATCATCCAAAGCCACTTGAACATTTTTTAAAACCTCTTCCATGCCTTGCTTAGTCTCTATAGCCTTCGTCAATTGATCCTTAGCTGCATTTAATTCCTTTTCAGCACTCGCAATCGATTCATTTAAATTCAACAATTCATTTTCCTTTGCCCCAATCTGAACCTCTAAATCACGAATCTCATTTTCTACCGCAGCAACATTTGCCTCAGCACTTAAAACAGCATCCTCTTTACTTTGTTGAACACTCAACGCAACCTGCAAATTATTTTGAGCAACCTCCAAAGCATTTTCTGCTTCAACAACCTGCTTTTCATATTCCGCCTTTAATTCTGGATCACTAGCCCCATTATAAATTTCTAGCTTTTCATTATAATCCGCATTCGCAACATCATATTCATTTTGAGCATTCAAAGCATCACTCTTAGCATCCGTTAACTCAACCTTTGCATTTTCTAAAGCAGACTGTAACCCTAATACTTTAACCTCAACCTCTTCTTTTGCACTTGAAAGCTCACTCACTTTATTTGTTGCCTCTTGATAAGCTACTGTTGCACTCTCTAATTGAGTCTTTAACTCATTTACACGCTGCTCAATCTCTTCTTGTGAAGTATTTGCCAATAAAGATTCATATTCCTTCTGTTTTAAAACTAAATCATTTTGTGCCTGCAACAACTCCTTATTCGCATCATCAAGCTTTGATTCTAAATCCTTCTTTTTTGTGTTCGCCTCTTTTAAAGCTGCTTGATTTACTTCTAATTCTTGAATCTGTTTTTCTAAAGATGAAACAATCGCTTCTTGCGCATCATCCTTTGCACTTAAATAATTTTTTTCAGCCAATTCTCTATTTGATACAGCCAATACATAATCATTCTTGTTATAAGTTTCATACGTTTCCTGCGCCATCTCAAACTCTTTTTTAGCCTCATTTACCCTATCCAAAGTATTCTTGATCTGTTCTTCTAACAATTCCTTTTGTGACTTTTCAACCCCAACCTCTTCCTTTTCTGATAAATCCTTCATAGGCTCTTCTTTCGCAAATACACTCATTTGACCAGCCTGTGTCAAAACCATACTAGCAGCTGCTAAACTTGTTAATGTTTGTTTCCTATTTTTCATTTCGTTACCTTCTTTCTTTCTAAATCAATCTCAACTCGACAACTATATTTTTCTAACTCATATTTCTGCCTCCTCACTATATAAGACGAAACAGATTCATAATTGGTTGTATACAATTTAATTTTTTTAATATAAATGATAAAGACTATCCATAAAGTTATATAAATCCATACAAACAGATTTCAAATTTTCAGGATCATTCACATACATAGCACCAGCTTGCGCAAAAAATTCTGCTGAATCCGTAGCTCCATATGTCCCAACACACTCTGTATAATTTTGATATAAACTCTGTAATTGTGCACCATCTGAAATGCCATAATCGCCATATCCAGATCCGCACACAAAATCAAATATATGACTTAACTCATGACTCACTGCACTTTTTTGACCATAATCCTCGTCTACATCAATCTGCAATGTGATTGAAAAATCATCCGATGAAGCATACGCATATGCAGTTCCTTGTCCACCAGCTGTTACATCCACTCCATCAGCTATTGCGATATCCATAAAATTCTTTGGCTCACAAATATGGATCATACGACAATTACTCAATATAACATCCGGCTGCGTCCGAACAAACAAATCCATATACTTCTGTACATCACCAATTTTTAAAGAATTACCAGGAATCACATGAATTGTTGGTAAACCATCCAAAGTGATATATTCATCCTCAACAATCTGGTTATAAGCCTCTTCTTGAAGTCTTAACATTTCATTATATTCATTCTGAGCAGTCTTATAAGCTGAATACGTAGGATATAACACAAAAACCAAAGCCATTGAAATCAAACTAATCAATCCTAACTTTAAACGATGATTTGTCTTTGGCTTGTTTTCATTCACATAATTTCTACACTCCAATATTTGTTTATAAGAAAACTCATTAAAATGCTTCTCATACGCAATACGCTTACCCTCTTCATCCAAACCATCAATACGAATTAACTCTGCCTGAATTAAAGTACTACGAATATATTCAAATCTATATTGATCAGGATCTACTTCCTTGCTATAAAGAAGTACTAGAATAAGTAACATACTCAATACTGCAACCGTTAAACATAGTTTCAAATCAAAATGATTAATAAGCGACTGATCCATGATGGTAATTTCCTTATTACCCAACAAATCCCGATACCAATACATCAATCCAAATACAACCGAAAACACTAAACCCGAAAACATAACTTTACTTCTATTCATATAAAATTTCTCCTTCTGTTTTGCCTTACACTATTAAGACGAAGTAAAAGTCATTTTGGTTGTACAAAAAACAAAAAAAGATGTAATCTTTTTCGATTACACCTTAATCAAGTTTATTAGGTTTTATTAATTATACTTTTTCTATTGCTTCATAATATGCATACAAATCTTCTTTATTTCTAATTCCATTTGTATCCAAGCTATAATTCGCTCCCTGTTTTGCGAAAAACTCAGAAATATCATCATCTTCATAATCATTATACTTTTCATACAATTCATTTAATTCAGAATTGCATGAGTATGTATCAGGATATCCAACAAAAAAGTCAAAAGCATGCCAAAATTCATGATAAATAGTGTTTTTTATTTCGTTTTCTTTACGCTTATTTAGCAATTCATAATTTAAATATATTGTACTTGTTTGTCTCTCACTCTGTTCAGCGTATCCATATATGCCTTGTTCGTTTTGTTGTGTCATCTGTTCATCACTAATGATATAAACAGAATCGCATTTATTTTTTAAATATTCAGGCATTTTATGAATTTCATCTTTTATATAATTAACAAGAGATTTCTTCATGTTTCCATCCTGCTCAATATAGACATGAATATTATCGACATAAGTATTTGTTTCTGTTGCTAAAACGGTATCATTAGCATCAAATTTATAAAAATTCTCTTCCCAAATCGTCACAGCTATGGAAAATATAACCATTCCAAAAAAACACTTAAAAATATAGGTATTGTTTTATATAATTTCATACTTACCTTCCATCCCTTTTTTAGAAAAAAATACAATGACATCAAATATTGTCATCACGCTTCTAGTCACAGTATTTAACATTTTAAATACTAATAGAAGTCATAACTCTAAAGTTATGCAATGATATAATTGATCTTATTTTCATTTATTCTTTTTCAAATTATAGATATTTATATTTGACTGTCTTTGGTAAGTCTCATTGTTCGTAGTATATTGTTTTAAATAACCATCTTTATCAATTATAATTTTGACATCTACAAGATCCTTTTCAAACTTATAACTACCGTCCGATTCGGTAAAAGAAACTTCTCTTTTATAAGAAAAAATCTTCTCTCCATTTTTTTTTGTTACTGTGGCATTGTTTAAGCGTTCTTTTATCATTTTATTAGCATCTTTATTAAAATTAGTAGCTTGATTTTCTAATCCACCTTTTTTCAAATAATAATCATCTACGATGTCATACCACTTTTTCATAAAAGTATCTGTCTTAGATAAAATATAATAATTGATCACCCATTTACCAATAATACCATTTTCTATATAAGGACTGCCATCCTCTTTTGCTGTAGGCTCTTTAAATTCACTAAACATACTGTCATCTAGTTCATCAAAACTATTTGCATCCGAAATACATGAAGCCACTTTAGTACCATCAATTTTTGCGAAAATATTATGTTCTTGATTAATAGAAGGATCTGCATATTGTATAGCTTTATACTTATCTGAAGACCCATCATTTTGTATGTACGTATGATAATTATTAATAAAATCATATGGTTCATCCGTTACTTCATCATACGCAACACCACTATCTACTTCTAAATATTCATAAGAATACAAAGTATCTAGTTTTTCAATAGCTCTTTCTACCTGTTTATAGTTACTATTATAGTCAACCGCTGCATATCCAACTGCACCAGTTACTGCTACTGTTCCAGCACATACTCCTGCTTTTACACTCGCCGTTTTACTTGCCCACCATTTCGCAAATCCTGATTTGGTTGCTCCTGTCTTAGTAGCAGCTGCTCCAGCCGTTGTAGCTGCTACACTTGTTCCAACCGTTTTGATAATGATATCCTTTGATACATGTGTAACAGCTGTCTTAGCCATTTGATCATGTAACATCCATGTTAAGAATGGCATTGGTGCAACGCCATAGAAAGATACGCCCTTTTCTCTCATTGATTCGATGATAGTCTTGATTTTCTTTCTTCC